>Ga0114918_10001526_pt1 | contig 20700 bp, 18 predicted proteins | sample LantaG_FD_87015 | JGI IMG/M metagenome (GOLD analysis project Ga0114918, IMG submission 87015) | Deep subsurface microbial communities from Baltic Sea to uncover new lineages of life (NeLLi) - Landsort_02402 metaG | ecosystem: Environmental > Aquatic > Marine > Oceanic > Sediment | place... | reverse complement strand
GAGGGAAACGTAGAAGACATCGAGGATCTTACTGAAATGCCGAAACTTCAACCGCCCGACGCCGCCGATTTTGACGTATGTTGCCACTGGAAGGGACCGATGTTCGACTATGGCGGCTACGCCAAGATGAACAGGTCGTATGTCATCGGACTCAAAAATATGGGATCCCTTGTAAAAACCCATCCGATGGAAAGCGTCACCAACGTCAACAAGAAAACCGAAGACTTCCTACGCTATCTTTCCGATATCAAACTTACGAACAAATTTCCAAAGGTCTTTGGGATGACCATCCCGGACATCCTCGCCCACGAAGGACCGAAAGTTCTCTATACGATGATGGAGACGTCAAATCACGTCCACAAGGAATATGCCGACCGTCTAAATCTAGCCGATGAAATCTGGACGCCGTGTCAGTGGAACGTCGATGTGTTTCGCGATTCAAACGTCTATCCTCCGATCAAGTTGATGCCGCTCGGCGTCGACACCAGTCTCTACAAGCCCGGTGCCGAACCCCTGCAGTTCAGCAACGGCACCAAGGAGTTTCGCTTCATTTCGGTGTTTGGATGGTCATACCGTAAGGGAATGGACATTCTGTTACAGGCATACCTGCAGGAGTTCGGGCCGGACGACGATGTAAGCCTCATTCTGTCTACTCGGTTTGTCGGAACGTTGGAGAGAAGTTCGCACGACCGTATCCTAAACGACTTCAACTATATCAAAGGTATGGTTAAGAAGACAGATGCCGAGATGCCCCATGTCGTACTTCATTCTGCATATACCCCGGAACACAGGATGCCCCGGCTTTATGCAAGCGCCCACTGCTTCGTTTTACCGAGTCGTGGTGAGGGATTTGGGCTTCCGTACTGTTCACTGCCCGGCACCCAAGTAGAGACGGCAGATGGACAATATGTCAACATTGAGGATGTAGAGCCGCATCAAGACTTGACATCGTTGTCTCGCCGTCCTGTACGTGTATTAACCACAATGTCGAGGCAGTATGACGGCGAGATATGCGAAGTCAACGCCGTGGGGCTTCCAGAGACATTCTGTACACCCGAACATCCGTTTATGGCGGTAAAACGTCGTAGTCGATTCGACGTCGGCAAAGATCTCGGGGATCGCATCGAAGAGGTCGAGGCGTCAGATCTTGAGAAGGGTGACTTCCTTGTTTATCCGATAACCGAGGAAGGTATTGAAAAGTATGGAAAGATTGACCTTCGTCCATTTAGGATAGGTCCATCGAAGTATTCCAATCGAGGTGTGTCGGCAAGTTGGTCTTGGCGAAGTTTGGCAGAGAGGATCGGCGAGCATAAGATGATGGTCTCACGCGCCGTTCTCGGCGAGGATCACATCTCCGAAGAGAATAGACACAGAATCCTGCGGAAGCTTGATGATATTGGATTTGAATACAGGAAGGAGGAATATGACGCTCCACAGGAGTTGACGATTGATGAAGAGTTGATGAGGTTTTTCGGTCTTTATATAGCAGAAGGTAGTTCATCAAGGGCGGACAATATCGGGATTTCCAGTCATACCAAGGAGTCTCATTTTCAAGATTTTGAACGATGCGTCGTGAAGCGATTCTTCTATCGTGATGTACATATAAACACTCGCGGCAACCGCACTGAATTGATGTTTCATCTTCGTGGTGGACGTCGTTTTTTCTCGGAATTTGGAACCGGCGCCAGAAACAAGCACATTCCAGCTTGGCTCATGCAATACCACCCCCGATTGTTGTTGCCTCTTGTCCGTGGCATCTTTGAAGGTGACGGTTGCACTTCAGACGATTTCATCAGCATCAGCTCTTCGTCGCAGAAACTGCTTTTGCAGGTCAGGAGAATACTCTTGGGAGTCGGGGTTAGATGTTGCATTTCAAAATCGAGAACGAGAGACGAGCAATACACACTTAGTGTCAATGAAGATGCTGATAAAATGCTGGAGCTGCTTGGGCACGAACCGGTTTTTGGCGACCGAGGGCTGAAGCGTACACATCAGTGGATTTTCAATGGGTTTCTATATTCCATTGTACGCAGCGTTAGCAAATCGGATTATCATGGATCAGTATATAATCTGGACACCGATGGTGACAGTACGTATGTCGGTGATGGCTTTGCCATGCACAACTGCGAAGCCGGAGCCTGTGGACTGCCCGTTATCGCCTCCGACCACGGCGGACAAAAGGACTTCCTCGACGAAGAGGTTGCCTACATGGTGCCGCATTTCGGCTATTACACGAGCCGGCGTTCCGACTCCGCCTTCAAAAACATGGCGTGGATATCCCACTTCTACGAAGACCAGGAGTTTCCCCACTTCACCCAGGAGTCGGTCGAAATACTGCAGGCGCAGATGCGCCACGTTTACGAGAACTACTCCGAAGCGCAGGAAAAGGCTCGAAAGCTGCGTGCCCGAATTGTTGAACGATACGACTGGTCGGTGTGCATCAAGCGGGTGCACGATCGTCTGTCGGAAATATGTGGTGGACAAAAATGATTGTAAAAAACAATATGGATTCGTGGATCGCCGTCAACGACATCGGAATCCGTATACCTCCGAAGGGTCGCGGCAACGCCGTTGTCGAAGATGAGAAAGCTTTGAAGTCGGACGAACTCATGTCCCTGATCCGCGGCGCCATGGTAAGTGTCGCGCGCGACGGCGAAGCAATCCGCCCGATCGTCGTCGACGAAAAAAAAGCCTATCTGTTCCCGGCAACCGAGATTTGGAATGCCGGATCGTCAAAACCGGTGGAATGTGTTGACGTGCCGTACAGCTTCGAAGAATACAAACACGCCTTGGTAGATCAGGCAAGATCCGAAGATTTGTTGCGCCGGTTCAAAATACGTCGAAACGTCGACTATAATCTTATGATAGACGGACTCTCCCATGCACTAAGCAGGGACCGCCCGGAGATGATGGTCGATTCGAAGCAGTATTATGGTGAACATGTACAAAAAACGATTGCGTCAAAGCAGATACTTCTTGTCGAGATTCAGGAAAGAATCATCGACAACGACGGTTCATACAAGTGGATATCCGTTGCCGATCGCGAAAAGTCGGGGCTCGAGTCGAAGCTGTCTCCGTCCGGTTCGCCGTGCTGCTTCTGGGAGGGTCCGATATTCGACGGCGGCGGCTATGCAAATATGAACCGCCAGTATCTTTTCAATCTCACTAGGCTCGGGGTTACGGTACGTCCAACCATGGTGTCAACCCTGATGGACGTTGAAAGTTCGGTAAAGGACAAGATAGTCGAGCTTTCCTACAATTTAATACCGCTTCAGAGTCCCAAGGTGTATGCAACCAATGTTCCAAATTCGCATGTCGGACGCGTCGTCTCCTACACAATGATGGAAACCGAAAACAGGATTCACGAGACCCTTGCCAACAAGCTGATGGTCGCCGACGAAATATGGGTGCCGTGCGAGTGGAATCGTCAGACGTTCCAAAACGCCGGGGTTAAACGCGATATTCATATAATGCCGCTTGGGGTCGACCATGAAGAATACCATCCGGCTGACAAGTCGATTTTCTTCGACTGTGGAACCAAGGGATTCACCTTTCTGAGTGTATTCAACTGGAATTGGAGAAAGGGTTTCGACGTCATGTTGAAAGCCTATATTAGAGCGTTTTCGGACGACGACGACGTAAGTCTCGTGATGCAGTCTAGATTCATTGGACAGAAGAAGTACTCAGACCAGATTCACAAGGACATTGCCGCAGTAACTTCTGGCGAACGAAAAGAGAAGCGCCCCCATCTAATACTTGTCGACAACGTCATACCGACCTTCCTTATGCCGAGGTTGTATAATAGTGCCGACGCCTTTGTTTTGTTCAGTCGCGGAGAAGGATGGGGACTTCCAGCTTCGGAGGCGGCGGCGAGCGGCGTTCCAATTTTGACGTGCCTCCATGGTGGACACGAGATGTTTCTCGACGACGACAAGGCTCTTCTGGTTCGTCCCGACAAGGTAACCAAGGTTGACAAGTCAATTGAATGGATCAGTCCATTCTATCACGGTATGGAGTTCGCCGACTATTCCGACAAGGCGGTCGACGAAGCTGCGGAAAAGATGCGCTGGATGTACGACAACCAGGATCAACTGGCACCGATGGCGGATCGTTGTCGCCAGAATATCCTCGACAATTTTACATGGAGGCATGCCGCGGAGAGAGTGACGGCTAGACTCCGGGAGATACAACCATGAATACGGTCTATGCCAGAGTAAATATTAGCAAGAAACTGAAAGCCGTTTTGAAGCCCGGGACGCCGTTTCTGGTCGAAACGGATGATGTCGGTTCCGGGATCGGTCGAATATCTTTTGAGGTCAGGGACGGAATCGACCCGTCGGTGGTTGCCGCCCTGGGAGATTCAAGTGTGTCGATTGCCGCCATCAACCGATCGGCTCCGCCACCCAGAATCGTCGAGGAAGCAAATTATCCGGAACCGGTCTATGCCGAGACAGCGACTCCTCCTCTTGCACCGATAGAGGAACGTTTACCGCCGGCAACCGAAGATTTTGTCGAATCGATGAATCTTGTCGGTGGCGCCAAGCCGGTATCAAATTTTTCAGCGAAAAAGGTTGTTAAGAAGGACGCATCGCTCGCGGTTCCCAAACGGACTGCAGTCCAAACCCCTGTTCCGGTTCCTGCTCCCGTTTCTTCTCCGGCTCCTGCCCCGGCGCCTAAATCACGGGTTATTGAAAGTGCCGACGCCTTCTATCAGTTTCTTGACGGTGTCGACAGCGATCCAACAGCGTTGGCGAAGTCGGAAAACCGCATGAGCCGTGGGGAGGCGGTAAAGGCGGAGATTAAAGGGGCACTCGGCTCCGGCGTTTCAATGCACATTGTCAACGTCTGCGGCGCCCAACTTGTTATCGATGATCTCGGAATAAGGCTTCTTCGTGGGGACGGTTACAACCTCGGGTCCATTCCAGCAGCCAAACTCAAGGCAAGCACCCATCTGTTTGAAGCCTTGAATGCCGGGCAGATCAAATTTGTAAAGCGCGAAACGGCAGACGGCGCCAGACTCAAGGCTGTGAAGCGCCAGGAACAGATCACCAGGGGCGACGCCCCAGACGGTGTCTACGACAAGGCTGACGACATCTATGATGAAATCGAAGTAGGATCGGTAGACGACGCCGCGGTAAATGCCGTCCCGTCACATCTGAGAAACGCCGATTCGATAGATATAAGTGGAGACGATGAATATGAGACCGAGTTGGATCTCATTCGTTCCCATGTCGAACAGCGAGAGACGGAAATAGAAACAGATTCGCCGCCGGTTGAGAATATACCCGGACGCCGTGTCGTAGAACGTGAAACAAGATAGAGGACTCCGGGTCCCGGTCCCCGTATTGGAAGGGGAAGAAATACAACCATGTGGAGGCTAGAAAATGCCTATTGTAAGAAATCCAAACTCGGCGACCGCCTTGGCGAACCGGATAGATCGTCAGACCGAGTCGCAGATTGTCAAGACCAACGTCGAGGTACAGGACCTCAACGCCGCCGGATTTGAACTGATCGTTGCCGAGGACGCCTTCAACTGGGATGTTCTCGAAGTTTCGATCAACTTCAATAATGCAACTGCACGAGATTTTTCGATATCCAAGCTCGTCGGTGCGAGGGTCATCGCAAATTTGAACGATACTTTTTGGATGAGACATAGTTCTCTCGGTCCCGTCCAGCGTATCATTATCGGTCCGGGGTTTTATATCACCGCAGCCGCCTTTGCTGCCGCGATAAAAGTAGCATTGGATGCGCAAACCGAATTCGCCGCTGCCGGAATAGTGTTTACGGTGACGCACAGTGCGACAACCGGACTGTTGACGATTTCGCCTTCCGCCGGCACCGTCCAGTTCATATACAACACGGGAACAAACGCTCCGGTTTCAAACCCGGTAAGAAACATCGGTCTTGCCGGAGTGGTAATGGGTTTCAATGTGAACTCCGTCGACGCCGCAACGATTACCGGCGATACCGCAATCGATGTTGGAACCGAATATGACTATATCTCCCAGATCGCCAGCGTAGTAACATCGTATGTCTCGACAGACGCATTCAAAATGGATATGGATTCGGCTTTGAAGGTTTCCGGTGTCACCGGTCCCGCCACCGAGATGACCGCCCGCGTCACACACGAAGTCGTCAGATCGATCAGATAGGATTACGCCATGCGGCGATCGTACGGATTTCTCTTCCTGCCAGGCGGGAAGAACATGACCAGTATCCGTATTACGGAGTTCATCCGCAGTGTCGCCGATCGTACCGGTGTAGAGACTGCCGTAGTCCACGACGAAACGTGGGAAGGCGTCTCCAACATCCGTACCGACAAACTCCCAGAGCTTCTTTCACACGCCTGTTTCGACCATGTAGTGTCGTGCAATGATTCGGCGGTGTTTGGGCACGAAGTTTCCAGCAACTGTAATTCGGTCTGGTTGACCCATCCGTATGCCGCCACTTCGTTCGACTTCGAATGTGACAGTCATCGTGTAGACTCAATTTTGTGTTCCAGCAGACTCGAATCGGACCGTCTGCAGTCTCGTTTGAGATTGCCGCTTTCCAGATTTGAAGTTGTTGGTACCATATTCGATCCGGTTCCGGAACCAGAGACTTTGATGTCAAAATTCAGGATCTCGCTGGTGTGTCTTTCGGAAAAGGACAGACGTATGGTTCCGCATATCGACATCATGTCGTCACGGTTTGCTTCGTCAACCGGAAGAACGCCTGAAATAAGAGTTCTCGACGAGTCGATGGATCTTTCCGATCTCGACGGCAGCTTCGTCGTTGTTCTTCCCGGTTTTGACGAATCACTGTCCTATCGGTGGATTCTCGACTACTGTTTCTCGCGCGGGATTCCCGTATCGTCCGGATTTGCTTCAGATCTTTATCTCAACCACGACAAGACGACATCGGTAATGGGGCTCGAGAACGAAATCATCATTAACAGCTGTCTCGACGACCTCAGCCGCGAACAACTGTCGAAGATCCTGTGGAGTTCCGCCGACGGCGGATCATTTGGTAGATTTATGCAGGCAGTTGGACATTCGAAAGCTTCGACAACACGGTATATAAAGTTCCCGCAGTCGGTTCGTCCAGATGTTGAATTGGATGAAGTGTGGCTTCACTGCGGCACCGGTCTCGGCGATATGCTTATGGCAGGCAGCGCAATCGAAAGCATCAAGTCGTGTCGACCGCACACCCGAATAGGCGTTACCGTAAAGTCCAACGACGAAGGTGGTGAAAAGCGCGGAAACAAGGTCTTCAACCAGGTATTCGGCAACAGCCGCTACATCGACCGCGTCGAGTTTTTCGATATGGAGAAGAAGGGTTCCGGATATGCCGTTACCATAGATGAAATTGCGTCACGGGGGATAGATCCGGATCTTTTGTTTTCTGTCGACCTGGTTCCGTCGCACCTGATGAAGCACGGTACCCGTACGTCGATCCTGAAAGAGCTCTGGCGCTGCCTCAATACGGCGCCAAACTGGCACCAGCAGATATTTACGGATCCGGAGAGCAGGAAGTTCGGACTGGACAACGCCGACGAAAGAACCATTGCGTTCTGTCTTGAAGGAAGTCCGGTCCACAAGGGGCGCACCACCCTCGACCAGAGGCAGTGCACCGAGCTCGTGGAAGCGTTGGGAGAAAAACTCCCAGGATGGAAGTTCGTTGGAATAGGGTTTGGCGACGCCGAGAGGGAAAAGTGGTATTCGAAGCTGTTCGACGTCTCCTTCTATAACAAGACGACGATCCGTGAAGATATAGAATTGGTGAGAAACTGTGGCATCCTGGTCTGCGTCGACACCGGGATGGCGCATGTAGCAATGCATCTTAGAACGCCGCTTCTTGGTATTTATCACGCCGCCAACGTCCGCTACTGGGTTGATGAACACTATTTACGCGACCCAAAGAACGGATTCGTCGTATGCCCCGGCGACAGTCTTGCTTCATTCGAAGCTTCGTATACGTTGAGTGCCCTGGCTATGATTCAGAAACAAAAGCCGGTTCGTGAACGAGTTGTTGTCGTGCTGCCCGGAGGGAGAGGAGACAACCTGCTTGCCGAGCCTGCGGTTAGAAAGTTGGCTGAAAAGTGCGATGTCGCACTATCGACCCAGTGGCCACAGCTGTGGAATGGACACGAATCGGTATCGCTCGTTCATTCTATGAGGGAACCGGACAATCCGACGATATCGGAAAAGATGACGGGTCGACGTACCGTCCTGTTGTCGGGGGTCGGCGGCATTCTTGAACGGAATCCGAAGATCCACGCCTCCGAAGCCTATGCACAGATGTGCGATGTAGAGCTCGACAGTCGAAACTCGAGGTTCTATCTCGAAAACTGGGAGAGTGAAAGGGGATTGCGGACAGCAGATGGATTCAGGAAGAAGGTGGTTGCCATTGCGCCAGATGCTACACACCCCAACAAGATGTGGTTTTCGACGAGTCCGGACGACTTCTGGCGACAACTTGTCATGTTGTTGAGGCGCCAACACTTCGAAATCGTCGCCGTAGGGGTGTCGAGACCGATAGAAGGAGCCTGTGCCAACCTTTTGACGTCCGAACACGGCGAACGCGAGGCGGTGGCACTTCTGACCTCCTGTGACTATTTTATAGGGGTAGACAGCTTTATTGCGCACGCCGCAGCCGCCGTTGGACTGCGTGGCGTCGTAATATGGGGTCCTACGAGTCCCGACAACTGGGGACACGACACCACCGTAAACTTCATTGGGGGATCTTCCTGTGCGCCGTGCAACCGCCCACGAGCATATGTTCCAGATGCATCCGAGGGACACGACGGCACCGTTTCTCCGTTTGTCTGCCCCCACAGATCGTGTATGAAGTCGTGTACGCCGGACGCCGTGTTGGACTGTTTCAGGTTTCTGGTAGAAGGACACCGGGGCGATTGTAGGGAATAACAATGAGACACGGAGTTTTTAATTATGGCTGTTCAAAATAGATATAGTGCCGTCCAGGGCGAAGTCGTGCGTCTCTATCATAGATTTTTGTCGTCCGGAGTGCCGGTGATTATACCGATTGCACCGGTTGTGGAGATCAAGGCTTCCGACGGAACCACCGTTCTTGAAACAATCACTGCGACCCAGGAATATATCGGGATGTGGTATGTCGACTACGGCGTCCCCCTAGATTCGACAACAGGACAATACTACGACGACTGGTCGTGGACGTATACCGCTGCTGAACCGATGCGCTCGGCGATGACTTCTTTCGAGGTGTACAACAAGGATACCATTGTAAATTTTACGTCGAGTACACTCTCACAGAGAATTACGACTCGCGTTGCCGAACTGCTGCGAAACCTCGACAACGACTTCATTTATGAAGCAACCCATATTCCGATATATTGGGAACAGATGATGCGGACGAGCGATCCCAAGAGATTCAATGCCGCATTCAAAAATTGGAACAAGGATCCCAAGCCGATTCTCAGGATTGGTGATATGATGGTCGATTCCGGATGGTACACCGACTACGATGGAAACATCTTCTTTGAAGGAGACGTTCCGGATGCCGACCATATCAGTGTTTCCTACAATTTCTCGTGGTTCAGCCAGGAGGAGCTCATTTCGTTTCTGAACGCCGGACTGGGGCAGTTGAACGCACTGCCGCCGGCGGAGGGCTACCGGACGGTTGACAATACACCACCATACTGGGACTACGGAATCATTCTTGCCGGGGCGATTCATGCCCTGCGACGGATTATTCTCGGGATGCAGTTTCAGGAACGTGCAATTATTTTCGGTGAGGACGGGTCAGTCGGAGGAGGAGGGGTTGCCGGCAAGCAGAGTGCCTTTGAATCGCTCTACAAGGACTACCAAGCGGTATGGGACGAGATGGCAGCCGGTATCAAGAAAGCCCTTCCTGGAAGTGGGTTCATCGTAACTCCTGAGTATACTTTACCAGGCGGTAGAGCCCGCTGGTTCCGCTACTTGTTTACAACCAACGCCTGATAATCAGAGGTATACACATGCCGAAAGGACGTGCAAGAAGGACGTCACTGGATTTTATAGGGTCTTGGCCACCCAACGAGGCGAAGCGATTCTTCTTTATTCGGAACAACTTCGAATATGTCGATGGTGGTGGAGAATTCTCCAATGTTGTTGTCAACGAGAAGCCCATGGATGCCCAATCTCGTGATCCATATGTGCTGAAGGATAAGATGATGGATGCCGGGATTCCTCGAAAACAGGTTCCCCGCCATTTCCAGAATGCAGCCGAGAATGGTGAATTCGAGAAAGTCGTCACGGCGATGACAAAGGACGGAATCTTGGATCATAAGATGTCTTTTTTGGACGCCGAGGTCTCATCCGAAATGCCCTCTGGTTTGGGGGCAAGTGAAACCAAAAATATACAGGCATATGAGCTTGAGGATTATCTGGATTGGTGGGTCTATGTCGGCAATGATCTGGGAAAGATTCTGTTCGTCAACGAACAGGAGGGGAAGGGGGAGATCTCAATAGCGGTAAAAACTGAAAATGAGACGAAGGTGTTGACTTATAAAGTCGAGGATCCGACTAGGATTCAGGTTTTTAGGAATCCTGAAGACGCCATGCAGAATAAGCAACCTGACCTTTTTAGCACAGATGAGATGCGAAGGACCAGGCGTCCGTGGGGACACTGGAAGTCGTGGTATGGTCGTCGGACGATAAAACACGAAGGGTATGACGAACGTTTGGCAAAGATTCAGGAGGCTGTTGAGGCGTGGGAGTGGGAAGACAGCACCCCAGAGCAGTTTGCCTCTGCACTGCGCGAAGCCGGTGCCGACCCTCAGTTTGTCGACCTGGGAAGTATAGGTAAATACATCGTCGCCGATGAAACCGTATATGACGTCGAATCGCCGGATTCTGGAGAGTCCGTATCCAACTTCGTATGGGGTCTCTACGACTATACATTGCAGCAGTATGCCGAGGAACATAATATTTCATCCAGTGGCGGGTGGGACGAGATTGGTCACGGCGAAGTTGTTTACCACTGTACCGACGCTGAAAACGTCCCTTCAATAATGGAAAACGGCATAGATACCCAAAACAAGACGCGTGCCTTGAGTAATCGCGGAACTGGAGCGGCTGTTTTCATGTCGTATGAACCGGCGTCAGCCGAATTTTATGGCAACGCCTGTTTTGAGATTGCCATCGGAGCAATGAAGGACGCCGGCGTTATGCCAGAGCTTCAACAGGAGGATCCTATTGTCGAAGCCAAGATCCGCGGCGCCATCGCGTGGAAGCTTGGCGACCATAGCAACAGTTGGGGAGAATCAGAACTTGCAGGTGAAGGCATCGAAGAAAACACCCTCGTCATGTTCGGTGGGATTCCGCCGCAGTTCATCAAACTCTACAGTGGACCGGACGAGCTTATGGAGCAGTATGCCGCGGGTGCCGGTGCGGTGAAGACGGCTGTTGACGAATCCGACATTGAAGATTATACGATGGAACTTCAGGAGCAGTATGGAACACTGGAAAATCTCGAAGATATTAATCCGGAAGAAGAGCTTGAAGACGAAGACTGGACGGGTAGCAATCTCTACGATATCCTTCATGACGTGTTCGAATGGTCTGGCAAGATTGCATTGTGGAAAACAAGACAAAACCCAGCTGATCTACTCCGTATCGAGAAGTTGGAGCCGCGGATGGAACGCTATGCTGACCTTGCCATTACCTTCGTCAAAACCAAGATGCACGAATGGCTTCAAAATCACGACGACTGGGACAGGTGATGGGCTGGTTTAGCAGCTTTTTATCTAAATAATGGGATGGACATCCGCTACGACAGAGGGAATGAACTCGGACGAATCGACATCCGGGAAAAGATTGTCGAACTTGCGAATCAGACGGTATTTGATGAAATTTATTCGTTTGTTGACGACTATCAAGGTGAAATTCCTTATTGGGTCGAGTCCGATTCTTCGGTATCTGCCGCCTTTTTGAAGTCGGTTGCCGACAATCCGGATGTTCAGCGGTGGTTAAAGGAAGAATCCAACGACGCCGAAGGTATCTATGACGATTTCCAGGGATTTTTAGACGAATGCAACTTGGAATCCGACCTTCTTGAATTCGCTCACGATCACGATGATCAGTTTGAGGCTTATATCAGGGAGGGGGAAAATGAAAACAATGATTTTGACTCCTTAAAGGAAAGATTCGACATCTATAATTGGGGTCAGATAGTTGAACAGGCGGCAAGGGAAATGGATGCCTTTGGACAGTGGAAAGCCTGCTATCCTGGCATGGAAAAAACGGAGGATGGGATTAGAAAGGCTGTATCCATGCTTGAAAACGCGCAGACTCCGGACCAGAAGGTTGCGGCGTTGTCCTATGCACTGAATGTTGAACACTACTTTGGCAATGTAATGCGCGACAGGCTTGGGGAAGAATCTCTTGGAGAACGTGAACATAAAGAGCTAAAGGGATTTGTCGAAAAGATCGAGGGCATCACTCCTCTCGACTACGAACAGCTGGAAGCCCTGTCCAATATCGAGGTGATAGCTGCTTCAAGCGGCGTTGAAAAGACCGCTCAGGTCTGGATTCGAACACAGGTGTTCGTCGACGCCGCCGGCGTCATCTACGACATCGATAAATTGATCAAGCTCGTGAAAACCAACCATGTCATCAAGATCTCGATTCAGGATCTGCAGAAACAGCTGTTTAACGACACTGCCTGGGGAGAGGATGGTGGGCATCTTTCGCCGATGGACGTCATAAACAATCCGACCAAGAACAAGGAATATGTCAAGCATATGCAACGTATACGCACCGCAGAAATGAAACATCCGATCATCATTTGCAAGAGCAACATGCTGATTGTAGACGGCTACCACCGTCTGGCGCGAGCCTTTCTTGAGGGGCAGCCGTGGATCAAGGCGGTGTTTGCGGAGCCTGAACAGATGAATGCCAGCAGGATTGTCTAGTAGGACGGTGGTTCGGAATCTTCCCCGGTTATCGAGTCTTCTCCGGTATAGTGCCAGATCAGTTCGCGCCCCGAAGTTGTCATACACCACTGTTCCAAAACTATTTTGCCAAGATGTACCTGGTCGTGGATATTCGGGCTCAGCCAGACCTTGTTCCATCTACCTTCGGCGTTTTTGACCTCTCGTCCGTTGATGTGGTGATCCACAAGTGGACCGGTGTATCCTGAAATCGGGCACCTTTGCGTTCCCGACCGCATCAATTTTCTGACGTTCTTTCTAGACATTTTAAAAGAGGTTTCCACGTTGTCGTTTCCGAATGGTATTCTACAACGCAAAATGTGGTAGAATCTCCTTGGAGGAAATTCATGTATAATTGGTACAAGTCGGCTCAGGAAGCCGGGACTCCCGGAGCGCCGGGCGCCGATGTAAATACGGGTTCCGATCCTGCCGTTGAACCAAATCCGCAGATTCGCGGACAGGAAGCGGTTGATGCAGATCCGTCAATGACTGGACAGATTGACTATGCTGCGCTCGACCGTCAGATCAAAAACAATATCTTGAAGCCTCTTTACGAGTTTTACAACATCTTTACCAGCAAGCCATATCCGGACTACGAGGGTGATGAAAATCCGTTTATGGTGGCGTTGATCCAGATGTATGAGAGGGGCACCGTAATAGGTTTCAAGCGTCATCTCGATTCGTACAAGAATGTCAGTAGACTGGTAATTTCGGGTAATCCGAACCCGTCGTTGAGTGCATGGGTTACACAGCTTTTGTACCTGTTTCCTGAGGGTGACGCCAAGATTCAGCTTCAACAGGAGCTTGCCAAGCTGAATTCGCAGGCGGTTATGCAGGAGCAGACGGTTTAAAAAACGAAATATGACCAGAGAACCACAACAACAATCAAAGTGGATTGGAAAATGAAAAAAGACGGACAAAACATCCAGTTCGGCGTCATCGCCATGAAGGCGATGAAGGACAAGGAGACCGGCAAGAAGGAAGGCAGTCTCGGCGACCTGTTCAAATGCGTCGACAGCCTCAACTCTTCAACGGTATCCCTCAACGACTATGTCAACTCAATTGGGGAGCCAGGCTATCGCGAAACGATCGCCAACTATCTCGAAGCGTTGAAACGCATCCAGGTTGGTCTGCTCAAAATTGCACAGGACAAGATCACCGGGATCCCCGGCGTCAGCGAACAGCTCGATGCCATGGAAGATACGGTTATCGACGCCGAATAACGGAGGGTCCAATGAGACTCTTTCGCTTCTCCGAAAAGGCAGCCGATGTCATGCAGGACATCCGTATGCATGCCAAAAATCTCGATGCCGAGGTTGTAAAAGCTTTTGATATTCTCGTGAAGGAGCGCACTGCTCTGAGGGCGATTGAACATATCAGGGGACTTTCCGACTACGAGGGAGAGTGGAGGCGTATCGTTGAAAGTCTCGAGTATATGAAGTCTCTGGCGGATCTTACTGCGACTGGCGACGCAAGAAAGTGGAAGGACGCCATTAAAAACGGGGTTGCCCGAAGTCGGATGTCAGGTGGCATCGAGAATTTGTGGACGTCAGAAGATCGCAATGCAAATCGAGGCGGCCCCGCCGGCAACGCTTCCGATACGTCGGATACGCCCGACGCGAAGGGAGAAGAAGCTTCAAATACCAAAAAAGAGAAGGGTTTTAGCGTCAAACAGTATTCTGTCAGCAATCCCAAGCAGGTTGCATACATGATTGAACAGATGCTGAAGAAGTCGAACGACGAGTTTCCCTCCACCATCGACCAGGTAGACGAGTCGTGGGTTCAGGCTATTATTGGACAGATGATTATGAGGCTTCTCCTGATGGAGTCGAAAAGGACCGGCAGGACACTCGACAGCTTTTTGACACGCAGTAGCATCAAGTCGCTTATTCCAAGTATAGAATATGGTCTTAAAACTCTTGGCGACAAGATTTCGGAGCTCTACGAGACGTCCGACAATGCGAAGCGTGGTCCTGCGTGGAGCAGATTTATGGTGGAAATTGGTGATTCCGCCCAAAAATTGATCGACGACATTAACAGCGGTGCTTCTACGGCGTCCGAGAACAGCAGAAACGTGAAGTATGCCAAGAAGGCTCCTGAAAACGTAGATTCTCAGGCACAGCTCGACGAAATCTACAAGGATTTCATGGCGATCAAGGAAGGCGAACGTCTCAACAAGGCTTTTTCCGTGGCGACGGGACGCATCAATAAAATTGTCACCAGTCTATATCAGCAGGCGAACAAGCTAAACAGTCTTGTTCAAGATCCAGACGACAAGAAGGGCGCCGCTATGATTCTCGACGGAATGCGGTGGATGGGCAAGATTTCAGAGATGCTCCAGTTGCGTGGCGACGAAGGCGCGCGCGAATGGTCGAAGGCGAAGCGCAGCGGTCTCGACCAGCTTGAAATGGCTGGACTCAAGGATCAGAACGGCAACGGGACCATCGACGAGGGAGATGTCGCTGGTCCGGGGTCCGCGCCACAACCTGGTGCTCAGCAGACTCCTCCCCAGGCAGGAACTCCGACAGGCGGTGCCCCGCAGCCCCCTCCGCAGGGGAATCCTCCGACAGGCGGTGCCCCGCAGGCTCCTCCGCAGGGAAGTCCCGACGCTGAGAACGCAGTTGGCGAGTTTCTCGGTATGACTGGCAATCCAGCAGATCTTGCAACCAGGCTGTCGAGTATTTCCGCCCAGCTGCCGACGACCCCAGAAGAAAGAGTCTGGTTTTATATAGCCGGAATGATACATTCGGGAATGGGCGTCCACACAACACTTATCATGGATGTCGTAAATGGTAGTGCAGCCGCCGGGGACGACTTTCTGCAGATCTTCGACGATGCATTTATGCGTGCGGCTAAAAAGGTTGGTACAATTCTTGGGAATCCGGATAGTGTCCAGTATAAACATCTGATTCAGTGGTCGGCAAATCCGCCGAAGGACGGATCAGCCCTGCTTCGTGATGCATCTGAGATGATCGAGCTGTTGAAGCTTCGCAATAGTGGAGAATTGTCGGCACAGGATGTCGATCCCGGTATCGGCGGACTCCCGGCGCCCGAAGGTCCGGAACAGCGACAGCTTACACCGGGAGACGAGGCGCCGGTGCAGAACGTCAATGGCAAAGAGATGGTGCCGTTCGAACGAAATTCCGGACCACTTACCCTGTCTATTGTGAGTAAGCTGAGGGGACAGAAGGATATACGTGATGTTATTCTTGGTATGAGCGCCGACGAGCTACAGTTTTTCATTATTCATGCGAAGAGGTTGTTGATCGAATCGGGGATGTATTCGATCAATTTGTTCGCTACCCAGATACTTCAAGACCTTGGTTATGGAGCCGGAGGAGAGAAGGAAACCACGCCTGAAGAGGAAACAGTAAAGTTGGACATGGTTACCGAAACCCTGAATGTCATTGGGCACCTGATACTGGGACCCGGGGCCGGGGATGGAGAGCTGCCGGACAGTCTTCTCGGCGTCATTGCCGAAGTTTTTTCCGTTGTCACCGATGAACAACTCAACAACAAGGATTTTGCCACGATTATTGCCCGGGAAGTGGCGAACAAGGTAATGAGGGCGCTACAGCAGGCGTCTTCGAAGTCTGCATCTGTACGAGAGAGCTTCAAGAGACTTGGAATTAAAGGAAACCCGGAGGACTTCATCAAATGATCAAAATTATTGTAAAGTGTGCGAAGTGCGGCGAAGTCACCCTGTTCGACGGCGACAAGGATGCCACCCTTGAAATCGACTTCGTCAGATATGTATGGTCGTTTTTGTGTCCACAGTGCAGGGGGTTAAACGAAATGAGCGTTCAGCCGTCCAAGAAGGATCTCGCCCAGAGACAGCCGCTGCCGGGCATCCGCGTGATGTAGCGATATGCCAGTCTATCAGAATGGAAAGATAGGAGAGGTCTTCTCTCAGCAGGCTGTTCAATCACCGGCACAGAACGTCGAGGTGCAGTCCATTCTTTCCCAGCTTGCCGCTTTGGCAGCCGGTATGGCAGCGGTGCAGGGGGTTCAGCTTCAAGGCGGTGCCGAAGTTGATCCGGCGGAGTCCCTGCAAAGACTTGCGGAGGTTGCCAGCCGTATCGACGAAGGCGGAGTCGTCGAAGATGGAATTGGCGACACCAATGTCGTAAAGGGAGACGAGAAGAACCGTAATACGCTCGATCTGCTCAGGGATCTGTGATGATTAGATGGCTCGTCAGGAAAGTTGTAAAATACACGATGCAGGAGCTTCTCGGCTCTGAAGACGTCAAGTGGTTTTTACACAAGCACAAAATAAGCGAGGGTGTCAACACATCCGGATCCGTTTCGGAGGCGAAACCGTCGGTTGGTGGAGTGGAAGTCGATTCAATGAAGGATCTTGCCGCCGCCATGGTTGTCAAGACTTCCGAAATAGAGATCGATATAAAGAATGAGTCCGAGATCATTCCATCGAATAAGGAAAGAAGCGCCGATACTATGAGGCGCCTGAGCGAAATTGGAGACTGAAAGAATGTCTGAAGAAAAATATATGCCGGGAGTCGGAGTCGATGTCGGAACTGCCAACATTGTTGTCAGCAGACAGGATGTCGACGGCGATTTTGTCAATACGACCCACCGCAATATGCTCTACGAACTTGATGAAAGCGACGAATCGTCCGACCTCCTGCAGAGGGGAGACTATCTTTATGCCAAGTTCGAGGGTAAATACTATGTCATCGGGAAGGACGCCCTGTCGCTGGTAAACGCGCTTGGCAGCGGCGAAGTTATGCGTCCCATGAAGGACGGACTTCTGAATCCCCAGCTGAAGAGTTCGCAGGAACTGTTGTTTCACATCATCAGAGCTGTTCTCGGCAGCCCTGTCGTTGAAAACGAGCCCCTCCGCTATTCGGTACCGGCAAACCCGGTCGACCGTCCGGAAATGAGCAATACCTTCCACGAAATGATCATCAAGAATTTTCTCGACGGCATAGGATTTGATTCAAATGCACTCAACGAGGGAATGGGGGTCGTCTACGATCTCGCCCCGGTGATGAAGACCGACGAAGGCGATGTTCCGCTTACCGGCTTCGGCATTTCAATGGGTGGCGGCATGTTCAACGTTGCCGGCGCCTACAAGGGACTTCCGGTGTGCACGTTCAGTATCACGAAATCCGGCGACTACATCGACCAGCAGGCGGCTCAGGTAACCGGGCTACCGGTTTCCAAGGTGACAAAAATCAAGGAGACGAGGCTCGACCTCAACAATGTCGACATCTCCGACCGAACCATCGCCGCTCTTTCGATCTACTACGACGAAACAATCAAGCGTGCCGTTTTGAACATCAAGGCTGAGCTTGGCAAGTCGAATCATGATTTTGAAGGACCGTGCGAGATCGTTATTGCCGGTGGTACAGCCTTGATTCCCGGCACCGCAGACCGTTTCAGGGTGATTGCGGCGAAGGAGAAGATGCCATTCGACCTGTTGGGCATCAGGTTGTCCGAACATCCGTTCCATTCCGTGGCACAGGGTATGTGTCTCAGGGCGAGGAGCGACTGGGAAAAGAAGCAGAAGTAGCGGGAGAATACCGAAATGGCATATGCATCACTTGATGATTTGAGAACGATTCTACCGAAGAACATAACCATCGGCAATGTAACCGCCTACAGTCCATCCCAGGCAAACCCGTCAACAATTTCAATCGACGATGCCAATCGGTTTCTGTACTTTGCCACCCAGTTTGTCGACAGCAGGCTTACGCCATACTACCTGACACCGCTGAAGCAGATTGTCGAGGCTCGGCGCCCGATCATCCACGATATGCTGCCCAGCTCGACCGATGTCATGGTTGAAGACATTCTGCCGTTCGCCGGTGGTATGGGCGTCAGATTGAAGGACGACAACGGCGAAGAGCTTAATCGAATCAGGGAGGTAGTTGAAAACTTCGACGACGGTGCCGGGCTGCGTCCAAATCGCAGACATGTGACCCTCCTGTATCAGACTACCAATGCCTACGACGCAGGAAGCAATGCAAGACTTGAGATCCTGTCTTTTCCGCATCCGGTTACACCGATGACTGCAAAGTTTGCCGTTTCCTTCATGTATGACAAGATTTTTTCAGCCGATGCGGCACCAGATATGAGTAGCTTCGGTAAAACGATGCGAAACTCCGCCAAGGAAGATCTCAATGCCATTCTTACTGGACAGGCAAGGCTTCGTGGACAGGAGTTTGTTGGGAGACGTTTCGTACGCCAGCAGCTGTTCGACGGATTCAAGAGCCCGGGCGACGTCGAGGGCGCACAGGACAAGGAGTAGTAGATGGACTGGACAAAAGATCTAAAGGACCTGCTTGACAACTGCGCCAAGCGGCTCAACAATGTTAAAAAGACGTTTGAAGAAGATGCAGAAGATTTTGACAATGTGCTTGTAAAACGCGGCGGTCCGATGATCCGAACTAAATTGAGAAGCACACCGGAAGAGGCGAAGAAATTCGACATTTCTTCCGAACGCGGCAGATTCCTGCTCAAGCGGGAAGCAATGCTTGAAGATGCGCTAGAGGGAAGATAGATGCCCATTGAACAACTTATAGACGGTATGATCAACGTTCTGAAAAAGAACGTCGTCGCCCGTACCCTATTGACGCAGGACGCCCCAGTCGGAACAAACGTCCTGAAGGTCGAAAATACCTTTCACTATGAGGATGTCAATGAGATCGTCCTGTTTCAGGATGGCAGCGGAGACGATTTAAACTGGCATACGATCTTCAAAATTGTCGATACCACAACCATTGTACTTCTGCAGCCGACGACCCGCGATTTTCTGGTGGGAAACAATGCGACAATTCAAAAGGCTCTGGGAAACACATATATCTTTGACGAGGATATCCTGTTTGGCGACCGGGAAGTCATTCCGAATCCAAATCGTGTTGTGATTACCGTGGATCCCAATACCCTGTCCAACGAGTGGATCTATCTCATGGGTGGTCTGGACGAGGACTATCGGATGACAATCACCATCTATGCAAAAAGTGACGAATTTGTAGACGGAATGCGTATCATTTCTAAGTTTGCAGATAGCATCTACCATCTTCTCAACGGAAACATCCACCTCGACATCGTCAACGATGAAACGCCGTTGACCGGAGACATTTCTATCGGGTCGAACCTTGTTACCATCGGGTCCACCGCGAGCTGGCAAGCCGACGAAGACCACCGCTACGAACTTCAGGACAATACCAATGTCGAGATCGACTTTGCAATCAATTCGGTTGTCGACCCAACTACCCTGCAGCTGTCAAGAAGGACGGTTAAAAACTATGAGATCGCAAGAAAGGGGATTCTGCGCCGGCGCGTAAGGTATCTCTATGAAAGCCGGGTCGATCAAGTAGAATTCGGTTACATTTCAAAGGAAAACGGACTTTTCAAGGCAGCCCAACTCAGCTGGTTCGGAAAAGAAACCGAGGAATACGGTTTTCCGCAGCATGGTCGCGGCGGGATCTTCTAGTTACACCTCCAACCACTGGAGAAGATATGGATACTGCATTATTGTTCTATACGAACAATCTCCTGCCTGCTCCGCTTTTGAGCGAGACCCTCGAGGGTATGTTCAAGGCTGCCTGGAAACACAACTGTTTTCAGATCGCATCGTCGCACTTTCCCATCACCCCACGTTTCACAGATGTGTCGGACGACGAATTCCTGGCACCGTGCCGCGACGGAATTATTGGCTTTGATCCGTGCATTGCGGAGGCATATGTGAAGAATCCTGAGTGCAGGGTACAGACCGACATCGCCGTCGTCACCGGCAGGCTGCG
>Ga0114918_10001524_pt1 | contig 20720 bp, 14 predicted proteins | sample LantaG_FD_87015 | JGI IMG/M metagenome (GOLD analysis project Ga0114918, IMG submission 87015) | Deep subsurface microbial communities from Baltic Sea to uncover new lineages of life (NeLLi) - Landsort_02402 metaG | ecosystem: Environmental > Aquatic > Marine > Oceanic > Sediment | place... | reverse complement strand
GTGTGTGTGTGTGTGTGTGTGTGTGTGTGTGGAGAGGGAGCGAGAGAAAGAGAGCGTGTGGCGGGAGAGAGAGAGAGAGAGAGCGTGCCGGAAGAGGGTGGTCGTCGAATGTCGTCGTCGTTGCGATGGTCGTCGAAAATTTCTGACTCGGCGAGAGCTCTCTCTCTTGCTTTCTCTCTCACTTTTCATCACTCGTTCTTTCAACACGCGTTCTTTTCCCGTTCCACAGGTACGCTTTCCACGCCTTGCCCTCCCCTTCCGCTTCTCTGGAGAGCTCGATGCCGTCGAGCTGGCATTGCACCTGAAGGCGCGAACGCTCCTGCGAGCTCAGAGAGAGCATGAGGAGAGCTTCTTCGCTCCTCCTTTTTCTTTTCCGCCGGTCGATGTTGCCGCCGGCCAAAAACGACCCTATTTTGCTCTCTTTGCTACTCTCTCTGCGAGCTCCTGCCTATACTATCCTCGCCACGTGCTTCAGAGCTTGCATCAAAGACGCGCAAGGGCGGCAGTGATGGATCGGAGCTCGAAAAGGACGCGATCGCGGGGCCTGCGAAGAAGAATTTCTTCGAGTGTCGTCGTCGTCGTCGTCGTCGTCCCTCTCTTCTCTTCTCTTTCTCTTCCATTGAACTCTCTTTCCCTTCTTCTCTCCTCTTTCCACGCCATTCCCACTCACTCTCATCCTCCATGCAATTCAATCACACCGTCATCTCACTCACAGGCGAAAGAAAACCTCAGTTTGAAGCCAAAAAGGCGGAGAGAGAGAGAGAAGCTTTTACTTTCCCTTCGTGTTTTTGATCGCTTCCTTCTTCCCGCTTTCCCATCGACAAGGTGCTCAATGCCTCTTTCCGGCTGAATTGGTGTTTTTGAGCTCTTCGTCCCCTTATTAGCCCCTAGCTTCCTCAGCCACCCATGCCGGCCCCCGACGCGGCCGCAGCGATGCTGCCGTCGTCCCTGGCCGGGGTGATGGAGGAGCTGGGCTACTCCTCGGGGGCGTCGGCGGCCTCGGCGGCGTCGGTGATCCGCGTGGTCGCCACCGCCGCCGGCGGATCGTCGTCGTCGACCTCCTCGACCTCCTCTAGTAAGCTCGACGCCGCGGCCGCGGCGGCGGTGCTCGCCATGCTCGCCCGCACGTCCGGAGGCAGGCTCGCGTCCCCGCCGGCCGAGTCGCTGGCGTCGCTCAGCGCTGCGATCGGCGGGCTGACCCTCGACGGAAGCGCAGGTTCCTCTTCTTCCTCTTCCGCGGCGGGCGCTTCTGTCCCACGCTCTTGGGACGGCCCTGCCGTCGGCGCCGCGCTCGCGGCCGCCAACCCCTCCTTGGACTGGCGCGCCATCGCGGAGGCCCTCGCCGACGTTCCTGGCGCCGCGGTGCCGGACGCGCAAGCTCTCGCGACTCTGCTCGGGGCCTGGCGCGCCGGCGTGGAGGCGGCGAGCTCGAGCCCGAATTCAAGCTCGAGCTCCAAGTCGCCCGCGCGCTTTCCCCTCGACGCCGTGCTCTCCAGGACCTGGGCCTCGCCCACGGGTCAGGCGGACTTCCTGCGCGAGGCGCTGGCGGCGTCGTCGGCGGCGGCGGCGGACCCGGCGCTGCTCTCGTTCGAGGGCGTGAAAGCCTCTTCTTCTGCTGCTGCTGCTTCCGTCGTCGTCGAGGTGCCCTCTGGCGTCAGCTCGCCTCCGGCGATGGCGGGAGTCGGCTGCAGCGCCGTCTACGAGGCTCTCGTGCGCCTGGTGAAGGACGAGAGCGACGCGGCAGGAGCGGCCAAGGCCTCTCCTCCTGCTCCTCCTCCGGCCGTCTCTTCCTCGACGGGGCCCGCCCCCGTCGCCCGCGCGGCGCTCGCCCCCTCGATGCGCGCCTTCCCCGGAGTCGTCGCGGCGGGTCTGCTCGCTGCGGGAGCGGCGGAGACGCAGCTGGCGGCCGACCTGGGCAGGGCCGCGGCGGCGCTCGCGGCGGGAGGGAGCTCGAGCTCGAGCTCTTCTTCGTCGGGCGCGGCTGCTGCCGCTCCGACCGTGCTCGCGCCGAACCCCTCGGCGCTCGCCGACCTCGCGTCGCGCTCGCCGAAGGCGAAGGCCGCCCTCCTGACCTCGCTCGCGGCGGCTGCGGCGGAGGACGGCGGCGCCCTCACCTCTTCCCGCGTCGCGGAGGCCGTGCGGGCGATCGTCGGCGGCGGAGCGGGGGGGAAAGGAGGAGCTGACGCGGCGGCGCTCTCGGCGGCGCTCGACGAGGTTTCCAATGACGCCGTCGCCGCCGAGCTCGCCGCGGCGCTCGGCAGGGCTTCCTCGAGCTCTGCCTCCTCCTCCTCCTCGACCTTCACCTTCGACGCCGAGGCCTACGCCGCCAAACGCGCCTCCAAGAGCGGCGGCTCCTCCTCCAAGGGCTTTGCCCTCCCCGCGCCGCTGATCATCACCGCCGGCGGAGGAGGAGGGGGCACCGTGGCCTCGACGCCCTCGGCCTCTGCCGACGGCGGCGGCCCCATCGCCGCCGCGGCCGCCGCCGCCGCCGCGACGGCCTTCCCCGCCGACGTTGAGGCCGAGGCCAACGCCGCCTTCCAGGCCCTGTACGCCGCGGACAAGGCCAAGGCCTCCGGAGGACCACAAGACGACGACGACAAGAAAGCGGCAGACGCGATCGACAAGAGGCGCCCGCTGACGGTCGACGCGCTCGCGACGCGCATGCTGGGCTGGGCCGCCGGCGGCGCGCGCGACCGCGCCCTGTCGGCGTGCATGGCCGCTGCCTTACTGGACGAGTACCGCTTCTTCGGGAGGTACCCGGAGCCCGAGCTCGCCAAGACCGCGGCGCTGTTGGGGGCCTTGGTGTCGAGGGGCCTGCTGCCCGACGCGCAGCTCGCGCTCGCGCTGCGCTGCGTGCTCGACGCGGCGAGGGAGCCTCCCGGTTCCAAGCTCGCGCGGTTCTTCGCCGCCGGGGCGTTAAGGGCGTGCGCGGGCCAGCTGCACCGCTTCCCCAAATACTGCGCCCAGCTGGCAGCTCTGCCAGGGCTAAGGGACGCGGACCGGGCGCTGGCAGCGACGGTCGACGCGGTGGTGGCAGACGCCGCCTCGGGCAGGGCGCCGCCGCAGCCGTCGGAGCTGGGCCCGGCCGCGGCGAGGCAGCAGGCGGCGGCGGCCTCGGCTGACGGAGGTGGGGGTGGCCCCTCGGCGCAGCGGGAGGCCGCCGCGGCAGCGGCTGCCGCCTCGGCCGCTGCCGCCGCGGTCACGGGCACGCTGGGCCTCGGCGGGGGCTCGGTCGAGAGAGGGATCGCCGGCCTGGCGTCGCCACCGACCTCGACCTCGTCCTCCCGCGGCGCCGGCGTCGGAGGCGGCGGCAGCGGGAGCACGGCTGGCGCACCCGCCGCGGCAGGGACGCCCGGGGCCTCCCTGGCCAACCGCGACCCCGCCCGCGCCTTCCAGGCCCTCAACGCCGAGACCCTCGAGGCCGCCGCAGCCTCGGGCGAAGGGCAGCCGGACCCCCCACCGGACTCGGTCGCAGACCGTGTCGCCTTCGTCATCAACAACCTCTCCGTCTCCAACGTCGACGAGCGTGCGCGCGAGCTGTCGGAGCTGCTCGACGCAGAGCACAGGCCCTGGTTCGCCCATTATTTGGTCGCGAAGCGCGCCGCTCAGGAGCCCAACTACCACGCACTGTACGCCAGGCTGGTCGAGGCGATGGCCGAGGCCGCCAAGGAGGCCGGCGACGCCGCCGGAGGGCGAGGCATCTGGCACCTCCTGACGGCGGCGACTCACAAGTACGTGCGCGCGTTGTTGGCTTCGGAGCGCGCCGTCACGCAATCTGGCGAGCGGTCGTTGCTGAAGAATTTGGGGTCCTGGCTGGGGCGCCTGACGATCGCGCGTGAGAAGCCGATCCTGGCGCGCGACCTCGACGTGCGCGAGACGGTGCTTGATGCCTACGCGCGAGGCAAGATGATCGCCGTCTTGCCCTTTGTCCACAAGGTGCTCGAGCCGTGCCGCGACTCGCGCGTCTTCAGGCCGGCGACCAACCCGTGGATCGCGTCGGTGCTGTCGGTCATCGCCGAGGTCTACGCCTGCGAGAGACTGAAATTAAATTTGAAGTTCGAGATCGAGATGATGTTCCGGTCTCTGGGCGTGAGCCTGGACGCCGCGAAGCCCAGCGACGTGCTGAAAGACGTGCCGAGAGCCGAGGGCCCGAGCGCCGATTTCTCCGAGCCGAGGCCCATCGCGCCCGCCGTGGCAACTTCGCAAGCTCCTCCTTCCTCTTCGTCCGCGGCAATGGCCGCGGCGCTCGCGGCGCACCAGCAGCACATCCTCAGCGGTGGGGGGCAGCAGTCTGCTGCCGCCGCTGCGGCGGCGGCGGCTGCTGCTGCTGCAGCAGCTGCTGTTGGAGGGATCCGCGGAGGGGAGGAAGGAGCTGCTGCGGCCGCGGCGGCCGCCGCCGCCGCTGCTGCCGCCGCCGCCGCGGCGTCTTCGTCTTCGACGGCCGCAGCTGCCGACTCTTCCTCCTCCGCTGGCGGCGGTGGCCTCTTCCACAACCTGCACGCCTACGTCCAGATCCCGGCCGCGGCCCAGGTCGGCGGCCTCGCCGAGCGCGCGCAGCTGCGGCGCCTGATCCCGCTCGCGCTCGACCGTGCCGTCGTCGACGTCATCGCTCCGGTCGTCGAGCGCTCGGCGTCGATCGCGGCGGTCACGGCCGCCGAGCTCGCGCTCAAGGACTTCGCCGCCGACGGCGACGAGGGGAGGCTGCGGGGGGCTGCGCACCTGGCTGCTGCCGCTCTCGCGGGCTCTCTGGCATTGGTGACCTGCCGCGAACCTTTGCGCGCGGCCCTGGGCTCGCAGCTGAGATCGCTGCTCAGCAACATGACGACTCCTTCGACATCGACTTCTTCGGCCTCCTCGCCCGCCCCTCCGACGGCGGCGCTCGAGCCCGGCGTCGTCGAGCACATCGCGCAGGCCGCCGCCGCGGACAACGCCGAGCTCGGGTGCGCCGTCGTCGAGAAGGCCGCGGCGGACCGCGCGGTGCGCGAGGTCGACGAGAGGCTCGCGCCGGCGCTGGCGGCGAGGGCCAAGGCCGCCGCGGCCGGCGTCGCGTGGTCGGCCGAGATGCAGCCCGTGAGCGTGAGCGCCTCGAGCTCTTCTCCGGGTGCCGCGGGGGCCGCCGCCGCAGCAGCCGCCGCCCAGGCCGCGGCCGCCGCGTCTGCGCGCTCGCTCAAGTCGGTCCCGGAGGCGCTCAGGCCGAGGCGCGGCGGGGGCATCTCGCAGGCGCAGCAGCGCGTGTACGAGGACTTTGCGCGCCTGCCGCGCGGAGGCGCCGCGGCCGGCGGCGTGCGCGGCTTCGGAGCTGCCGCTGCCGCGCCGCAGCAGCAGCAGCCCGGAGCGCCGCCGCAGCAGCAGATGGCTCAACAGCCTCAGCAACAGCAGCAGCAGCAGGCCCCTCCCACCACCACCGCCGCCGCCACGGCGACGCCGACCGACGACGGCCTCGCGGTGCTCGCCCCGGGCTACCCGTCGTGGGCGGCGCGCCTCGACGCCGCCGTCGCCGCGGTCCCGGCCGACGCGCCGGCATCGGAGCCCGTTCCCCCGGCCGTCCTGGCGGTCGCCGTCGAGGCCGGGGACCTGGCCGCCGGGCGCGAGGACGCAGGGCTCGCGATCGCCCGCAGGGTCTTCGTGCGGCTCTACGATGGCCCCGTCGGCGGAGCGGCGGGAGCGGCCGCGAGGGCGAGCAGCAGCGGAGGAAGCGGAAGCGGGACGACGACCCCCGCGACGGCAAAGCCCCCCGCCGCCGCGCAAGCCCGCGCGCACGTCGCCTCGTGCGTCGCCGCCCTGGCCTCCATCCGGGACCGCGCCTGCCGCAGGCTCTCAGCCGACGCGACGGGCTGGTGGGCGGCGGCGCCGGACGACAGGCGCTGGCGCAGGGACGCCGGCGACGGCCTGCTCCGCGCGAGGCTGCTGCAGCCCGCGGCCGTCGACGCTCTGCTGGCGAAGGCGCTGGCCTCCGGGCGAGGCGGCGGCGGCGCCATGGAGTTCGCCGTGCACGCCGTGAGACAGGGCGTCATCGCCGACGGCGTGCTGTCCGCCGCGGACGTTCCGGCGACGCTCGACGTGCTCGCGAGAGTCGCGGAGAGGGCCCCCGCGGGGGGCGCGGCGCCGCTCTCGGCGCTCGTCGCGCAGGCGAGAAGAGGGCCCGCGAGAGGCCTCGTGAGCGCTGGGAGGGCTGGAGCAGGTGGCGCCAACGCCGTCGTCGTCTCCTCCGCTGCCGCCGTCGCGGCGGCGAACGCCTCCGCGGCGATCCCGGCGGCGTTCAAGGAGGCCGCCGCCCGCGCCCTCGACGCGTGGGGCGCGGCCCTCGACGCGGCGCCCTGCGACAAGGCGCGCGCCGAGCCGCTCGCGGCGATCCGGGCGACGGGCCTGCTCGCCGACGACGGCGGCGAGCGCTTCTTCCGAGCGCTGGTCGAGCTTGCCGTCGCCAGCTGCATCCAGAGCGGCAGCAGCCCTGGTTTGGAGGCCGCAGGTGCTGCGGGGGCCCCCCCTCCGCCGCTGCGCCCCGCGGCGCCTCTCAACCACGCGATGATGGACCTCGTGGTCCGCTTGGTCGCGGCGCTCGCGCGCACGCCGCCGCCGCCGGCGGCGGCGAGCGGTTCTTCGGCAAGGCCTTCTTCTGCCACTTCTGCTGCTGCGTCTGCTTCTGCTGCCTCTTCGCATCCCTTCAACCGGCCCCTGCTGGCGCGCGCCTGCGCCGCCGCCACGGGCTCGCTGCTCGCCGACGCCGCGGCCAAGGGCGGGGACTTTTGTGGCCGCCCCTACTTCCGCTTCTTCGTCGGGCTGATCCAGGAGCTGGGGCCCGAGGCGGACCTGGCGGTCGTCGCGAGTTCTGCTCCTGCTTCCGCCGCTGCAGCTGCTCCCTCCGGAGGGGCGACGACGGCCTCTGGCGCGTCGGCGGCGCCGGGGGCTCCTGCCTCCGCTGCTGCCGCTGCGGGGGCGAGCGGAGGGGGAGGGGGAGGAGGCAGCGGCAACGCGAGCGCTGCCGGCTCGGCGGCGACGACGCCGACTGCCGCCGCCGCCGCCGCCGCTGCTGCTTCTGCCGCATCCACGGCGACCCGCACCCCCGCGCCCGCTCCCCCGACCGCGGCGGCCACGACCCGCGCCGCGGCGGGCCTGGGCCTGCTCCTCGAGATCGCCGCCGCGCTCGACTCGGTGCAGCCGCTGCGCGTCCCCGGGTTCGCGTTCCCCTGGCTGGAGCTCGCGAGCCACCGGGCGCTGCTCCCGAGGCTGCTGGGCGCCGGGGGCGTCGTGAGCGCGACCGCTCCGCCTCCCCCTGCTGCTGCTAGCTCGTCTTCTTCGGACGGAGGCAGCAGCGGCACGGAAGCGGCGGCGGCGAAACCGTCACCTTCTTCGACGACAACCTCAGCAACACCAACCTCAACTCCTTCCGCCACGGCCGTCATCAACCAGCAGCACGGCTGGGCCGCCGCGCACCGCCTGCTCCTGGCCTCGCTGCGCTTCCAGGAGCCGCACCTGCGCCGCGCCGAGCTCAGCGACGCCGCGAGGCTGATGTACAAAGGGACGCTACGCGTCCTGCTGTGCCTGCTGCACGACTTTCCGGAGTTCCTCTGCGAGCGCGCTCCCGGGTTGTGCGCGGCCGTGCCCCCGCCCTGCGTCCAGCTGAGGAACCTGCTGCTGTCTGCCTTCCCTCGCGCGATGCGGCTCCCGGACCCGTTCACGCCCAGCCTGAAGGTCGACCTGCTGCCAGAGAGCGGGACGCCGCCGAGGATCAGGCCCTTGCCTGGGGATTTGTTGCCGCCGCAGCTGCGGGCTGAGCTCGACGCCGCGCTGGCAGGCGCTTCGGCGGCTTCCACGGCCGCCGCGTCGCTGCTGACGAGGCTCGCGAGCCCGAGGGAGCTCGTCGGGGTGGCTGCTGCGAATGGAGGAGGCGCCGGGAAGTATGATGCCGGTAAGGGTTTTTTTGTTCGCCTTTTTTTTGGGAGTCGAGCGACGGAAAAAAAATCAAAAACAACAAAAACAAAAACTCACGCTTTCTTTCTTCTACTCTTTCTTTTTCTTCCTCTTTCCAAAACCAAACCCCAACCTCTTCTTCTCAGGTCTCGTCTCCGCCGTCGTGCTCTACCTCGGCTGCGCCGCCGCCGGAGGAGGCGCCCCCAGCGGCTCCCCTTCCTCGCCCAACGCCCCTCCCGCGCCGCCGCCGCCGCCCAACTCCCCAATCGCCTCCCGCGCCACCGAGGTGCTCACGGAGCTGGCCTCAGCCGCCGACCCGGAGGGCCGGTACGCCCTCCTGAACGCCTGCGCCAACCAGCTTCGCTACCCGAACTCGCACACCCACTACTTCAGCTGCCTGCTGCTGTCGCTCTTTGGCGACGGGCGGGCCCCGGGCCTGCAGGAGGCCGTGACTCGCGTCCTGCTCGAGAGGCTGGTGGTCAACCGCCCGCACCCGTGGGGTTTACTCATTACCTTCATCGAGCTGATCAAGAACCCGAGGTACGCGTTCTGGGGCCACCCGTTCACGAGGTGCGCCGCCGAGGTCGAGAGGCTGTTCGAGAGCGTGGCGAGGAGCTGCATGGGCCCTCCGCCGGGGAGCGCCGGTGTCGGCGGCGGTGGTGGTGTCGGAGTTGGTGGAAGTTCTGTTGGTGGAGGAGGAGGTGCTCTGGGAGGAGGAGGAGGAGGAGGAGTGCAAGGTGGTGGAGGTTCTGCCAGTGGAGGTGGGGAGGAGGGCGTTGCTGCTTAAAGAGAGAGAGAGAGAGGGAAAAGAGAAAAGAGAGAGCAAGAGTTTGGGTTTTTTTTTGTTTTCGCGCAAGGAGGGAGACAAAGAGAGAGAGAGGGAACAGGTGCAGCTTTTTTGTTGCTTTTTGCTTTTTCTTATTGAGTGTGATTCGTTGGGATGGTTCTTTTTGGTTTTTTCAAATGAAGGAAGAAGAGAGAGAGAGAGGGAGCTCTGTCGATTATTTTTACTTCTTCTTCTCCTCCTTCTTTCTCTCTCTCTTTCTTTCTCTCACGAGCTATGCTCCCGCCCGCAGCAGCAGCGTCCCTGCGCGCCGCTCTGAAGCGCGCCTCGTCGTCGCGTCAGCAGCAGGCTCCCAGCTTCCTCTTCGCGGCAGCGGCGTCGTCATCTTCGACCAACTTTTCTTTTGCCCCGACGACGCCATCGACAGCCTTTTCGGTGAGAGAGTTGTTGTTTGTTTCGTTTGTCCTCCCTCCCCGCTATTGCGCGCGCTCTCACTTGCTTCTTCTCTCGTTCTTTTCACGCGTTCGAGGCATCGACACGAAGAAGCTCAGTCTCACGCAAAGAGATTCGCGGAAAGCTAGCTGCTTTTGCGGCCGAAAGAGACGACGACGGTTTCACGAAGAGGTGCATCGATGGATGACGACAAGGAACAAAAAACGTCGACAAGGCGCGCCTTCTCCTTGAAGCGCTCACTCTCTTTCTCCCTCTCTCCGTCTCCCTTTCTCCCTCTCTCCCACACACCCTCAATGCAAAACAGACCTCCGCTTCCTCCTCTACCTCGACCCCTCCCAGCGGCTCGGGAGCCCTCGTCCTCGCCGAGCACTCGTCGGGCAGGCTCAACCCCTCGACGCTCTCTGCCGTCATCGCGGCCTCGCGGCTGCTGTCAGCTGCCGGCTCGGGCTCGGGCTCGGGCTCCTCTCCCGCCGCCTCTTCGAGACCGCACCCGATCACCGTGCTGGTGGCGGGCGACGACGCGGGCGCCGTGGCCTCCGCGGCCGAGGAGGCGGCGGGCGCCGTCGCCGGGGTGCTCTCTTCGTCGGCGGCGGCGTCAGCGTCAGACCCTTCGTCGTCGGCGGCGGCGGCGTCTTCCAAGATTCTCACTGCTGTCCACCCCCGCCTGGGCCACGGGCTCGCCGAGGGCCTCGCGCAGCTCGTCGCGGACCTTTCTTCGTCACGAGGAGGCGGAGGAGGAAATGGAAGTGGAGGTGGTGGAGAGAGCGGCAGCGGCGGCAACTCCAGCCCCTTTGCCGCTGTCGCCGCCCCGGGCTCGACCTTCGGCCGCAACGTCCTCCCGCGCGCCGCGGCCCTCGCTTCTCGAGACATGGTCAGCGACGTCATCGCCGTGAACGACACTGTATCTGGCTCCTTTACCAGGCCGTGCTACGCCGGGGCGGCCCTGGAGACGGTGGAGTACCGGGACGGGGGGGCGCGGTTCTTCACTGCAAGGCCGAGCGCTTTCCCGGTCGCTGCTGTCGATTCTTCTTCTTCGACCTCTTCTCCTCCTCTCCCGATCGAGGCCCTCTCCCCCTCCGAGATCGAGGCGTCGGTCCCCCCCACGGCGACCCCGTCGTCGTCCATCTGGCTGGAAGACTCCGGCGGCGGCGGAAGTGAGTCGGAACGCCCGGACCTGGGCTCGGCCCGCGTCGTCGTCTCGGGCGGCCGCGCGCTCGCCGACGCCGAGGGGTTCGCTTCTCTCGCCAGGCTCGCAGACGCCTTCGGTCCGGGAGTAGCCGCCGTCGGCGCCTCCCGCGCGGCCGTCGACGCCGGCCTCGCCCCCAACGAGCTCCAGGTCGGGCAGACGGGGCGCGTGGTCGCCCCGGAGCTCTACGTCGCCGTCGGCATCTCGGGCGCGGCGCAGCACGTGGCGGGCATGAAGTCTTCCAAATGCGTCGTCGCGATCAACACCGATGGGGACTGCCCGATCTTCTCGGTGGCGGACTACGGGCTGGTGGAGGACTGGAGGAGTGCGGTGCCTCGGCTGGAGGAGGCGGTGAGGAGGAGGAGGGAGGGTGGGGGGAAGTAATTGTTGAGATTTTGGTAAAAAAAACGATGAAAAAAAGCAAAAAAAACAGTTTTTCTCTCGTTTTTTTTCTCTTTTCTCTTTTCTCTTCTTCTCTCTCTCTCTTCTCGCGCCCAAATGGAAGCAGACCAACACCACCAGACTCCCTCCCTCGTGCGCCGCCGCCGCGTCGATCCTCCCACCCCGGTGGAGAAGGCCGTCTTCTCCTCCTCCTCGGACGACAAAGAAAAAGAAGCAGAAAAGTTCGCTTCGTCTTCGCCGACGTCAGTCGTCGTCAGCTCCGGAGAGGCGGCTTCCCCTCCTCCTCCCCCGCTACCGCACGCGCCTCCTCACCTCCGCCGCCCCTCGCTCACGGTCGCAGACGTCCTGTCTCACCCGCTCGAGTCGCTGGAGGAAGTCCTGGAGCCGGGGACCGAGCAGAGAGGCGAGGTCATTTTCGAGGTAGAAGAAAAGGAGGAGGAGAAAGAAAAGGAGGCGACGACGACGACGGCGGCGGCGAGAATGACGACGAGTTCGACCTCGGTCTCGATCTCGACTTCAACTCTGCTCCTCTTGCTCTCCTCCGTTCTTTCTCTCTTTATCCTCTGCGGACTCTGGCTCTATTCGCGTGCTTGAGCTAAAAATTAAAAAGGGAGAAGTAAAAGAGAAAAACTCTCTGAACGGGAAAAATAAAAATAAAAAACTCGACCTCGACCTCGACCTCGAGACCTCTTCTCATTCTCCTTCTCTCCCACCTCTCTCGCTTCCCCTCTTTCTTTTGCTTTGGCCTCTTTCCTTGCGCATTCCGGGCTCCCTCTCTATTTGCATTTTTGTGTGGGTTTTTAAGAAGAAGAACAACAACAACAAGAAAAAGCCTCTCTCCGTCTCAACAGAAGAAAGCAAAAAAAACAAGAAAAAAACAAATCTGTCTCTCTCAAGGCGCTCACTCTCTCAGGTCTCTCAAGTCTCTCTCTCTCTCTTCTTATTTCACCACCACCGCCTCCATCGATCCAACAACCTACTCCACCAGGTCGTCGTCCTCGTCCGGCAGAGGGGCCGCGGCTGCCTCGGCCAGCTGCGCCTCGTAGGCCGCCTGCTGCGCCAGGTCGATCGCGACCTCGGGGGGAGCCAGAGCAACCTGCTCCACAAAGTGCAGCTGCGGGTCGCCGACAAGCTTCCTCGCCAGGTACAGGAACGGCTTCTCGTAGTTGTAGTTGGACTTGGCGGAGATCTCGTGGTACTGCAGGTTCTTCTTCCTGTGGAAGGTGACCTGCTTGGGCTTCACCTGCCTGTTTTTCACGTCGACCTTGTTTCCACAAAGCACGATCGGGATGTTCTCGCACACACGGCAGAGGTCGCGGTGCCAGGTGGGCACGTTCTTGTAGGTGAGGCGAGACGTGACGTCAAACATGATGACGGCGCACTGACCGTGGATGTAGTAGCCGTCGCGGAGGCCGCCTGGGGTGTTGTTGGGATTGGAAAGAGAAGAGGGAGAAGAAGAAGAAGAAGAAGAAGAAGAAAAAAAGTGAATTTTTTTTCGGTTCGGAATTCTAAAAAAAAAGGGAAAAAACATCTCCTCTTACCAAACTTCTCCTGCCCGGCCGTGTCCCAGCAGTAGAAGCGCAGCTTGCCTCGGTTGGTCGTGAAGTCGAGCGGGTGCACCTCGACGCCGATGGTGGCTAAGGGATGTGGGGAGGAGAGGTGGAAGGTTTGAAGAAAGAGGTTAGTTGTTTTCGGGTCTTTTTTTCGGATGCGAGAGCAAAAAGAAAAAAGCAAAAACTCCACTTGTCCAAACTCACGCTCGTATTTCTTCTCGAACTCGCCCGTCAAGTGGCGCTTGACAAAGGTGGTCTTGCCTGTTGGTTGGGTGGGGGAGGAGGGAAGGGCGTTGGTTTTTTTGTTTGTTTGTTTGAGGAAAAGGTAGGGGTTGAGAAAAACGCTGCGCGATGGATCGATCGATCGGCGGGGGTCTTTTTTTCTTCTTCTTCGATCGCTGTCTTCAACTCTTCTTCTCCACATGAGCTTGACCGCGTCCTCTGCCTTTTCGAGCCCGTTCTCATATCTCCGGGGGCTTCGACCGTCATGGCTGCGTCCCCTCGCCCGAAGGAGCAAGGCAACCGAGGGGTCAAGGAAGTGGAGAGAGGCAAGAGCAAAATGACGACGACGTCGATGCTCGTCGTCCCTCTTCTTCTTCTTCTTCTTCCTTGTCCCATTTCCTCTCTTCTCTTGTCTCAAAAGCCAAAACGTACCGGTGCCGCCGTCGCCGACCAGCACGAGCTTGAAGGAGGGGACGCCCTCCGGGGTCACCTGGCCGGGGAGAGCCTGCGAGAATGGGGGTTAAAGGGAGGGAGAGAGGGGGAAAAGAGAGAGAGAGAGAGAGAGAGGGTGAGCGGCGGCGGCCCGATTCGATTGAAGGGCGAGAGCGTCGACGAGCGGCGAATGAAGAGAGAGAAGAGCAAACGGTCTCTCTCGCTCTCGCTCTCGCTCTCGCTCTCCCTCGCTTCTGCTCTGTTTTGAGTCTGTGCAGCTCGGCAGGAAGGCGACACAGCGCATGCCGACGACGACGACGCACCATGGCTGCTGTAGAACGGAAAAGAGAGAAGAACCGGTTCCTCTTTGGAGAAAGCAGAAGAAAAAAAAGGAAGGGAAAAACGATGCTGTGGTGGTCTGAGCGAAAGAAGAGCAGAGCAACAGAAAAAAAAAATCAAGCTCCGCGACGCACTTCAGTCAAAAAAAAAAAAAACTTCCAAGAAAAGAATTGGACCGCTCTATCTTTCGACAGCTCCGTTCGAGGTTCTTTACGAGCTCAAATCGCCTCTGCTTCTCGTCTGCGTTTACCTGCTCCCTCGCTCTTTCCATCGCGCGGCACGATTGGGATCAGGAGAGGTGCTGAGTGGCCTTGGAAGCACATCAAATCATCATCGAACAAAAAATCAAAATCATCGTCATCGTCTCTTTTTTCCCAATCTCCTCCACGCATCCTCTTTCTTTGAGTTGAATTCCACGTTTCAAAGCGATGGGAGATAGAGGTACGACAGCTGCTTTGAATCAGGAGTGCGAAAGCAGGGACAGAAGAACGCGCACGAAGAAGAAAGACGGTCAAAAGAGGGGAATGGTTTTTCTTTTTCTCGCTCGCTCTTTGTCGCCGTCGCCGTCGCCGTTCGACCTCTTCCCTCTCTCTCTCTCTGACCTCTCTTTCTCTCACCCCACCGCCGACCTCCTCATCCACCTCTGCCTCTCCTTCTCACCCCCGAGCAGACAACAACAACAATAACAACAGAAACCGCTCCTCCAAGGAAGCCCCCCAACCCGAGGAACCCTTCGCAGAGGACGTCCGCAAGCTCCGCGACCTCCGCCGCCGCGAGCGCGCCGCCGCGCGCTCGGCGCCGCCGCTCCGGCGCCTGGCCGCGCTCGCCGAGCGCCTCTGGCTGCAGTATCTGATCACCTGGGCGGCCTACTGCTTCGACTGGTGGGAGAGGCTGGTCGTGCACGGGTGCCTGATCACCGTGGCCGGGCTGCTGCTCTACGGCGCGAGTCTCGGGGTGAGGGCGGCGAGGGCGGCGGCGGCGGCGGCGGTGGCGCTCGGCAGAGGAGCAGGGAAGAGCGGAGGCGACGGAGGCGCCTTTGGTGATCTTTCTTCGTTCTGGACGCAGTAGCGGCGGTGAAATAATTTTGCCTTTTTTCTCTCAAGCTCTCTCTACGAGCGAGCCCGTGTAACACTAGAAAAGAAAAGCGGGAAAACGGGAAACTGCAAAGCAACGCTCTCTTTCAGCAAGCAGCAAGCAAAGCCGCCAAAAAAAAAAAAATGCCTCCCCACTCCCCTCCCTCATTTTTTTCCTTTTCTTCTTCTTTCTGCTTCTTCAAGCATCTCTCTGCGCCCCGCGTGGAAGAGAGCACGCCAAGCCCCGTATCCGATCTCGTTCTCTCGCTAGGCGCGTAGCAGACGCTCTTTTCCGCGTGTGAGCACACCAGGGCATCGGGTAAGGCAGTTCGCCGCCAGGGGCGCGCAAGGCGAAGAGTTGATCGCATCAAAAAGGCGAGCGCCGCCGTCGAGCGACTGCCGCTCGTCGTTTCATTCGTCGAAAGGCTAGCTCTCCTTCATCTTCTCGCAGCAGCGATACCTCCTCTTCATTTGCTTCATTCTTTCCAAATCCCATCTCTCGGCAAGCTAGCATCCATCTGCGAGCCATCACGGCTTTCAAAGCGAACAAAATGTGCCTCTGACGTGGCGCAAGAGGCACACCCTTTTCCCTTCATTCTTTTCTCATCTCTCTCGTTCTTTTTTTTTTTCGCTCCCCTCTTCCCGTTCTCTCTTTTCTCTCTTTCTCCATTCGCAACAGGCCCTCGTTTTTCTCTCCTCCGTCCAGCCTTTCTCCGACTCTGATTCCGATATGGAGGGAGTAGGAGGCGGTGATGCCGCGACGGCGTCGGGAACAACAGCAGCAGCGGCGGCTCCAGGTAAGGGATCGATCTTGGACGCGGGAAAAAAAGAAAAAGAAAAAGAAAAGGAAGGAAAGGAAAAAGGAAAGGAAGGCGTCGACAGCGATCTCACGACCTCTTCTTCCCCTCCCCACTCTTCTCTCTTCTTCTCTCTTTCCTCTTCTCTCAACAACAGCCTCTGCCCAGCGCGCCGCGTTCACCCCCGCCGACCTCGCCGCGGCCATCAGAGCGGCGGCCGCAGCGGCCGTCGAGGCCTCCTCGGCTGCTGCTGCTGCGGCCGCGAACAAGGCGGTCCCACAAGCAGCGGCAGCAGCAGCGGCAGAAACAGCAGCCGGAGCAGCAAAGCCTTCTTCGCCGGCGGCGGCGGAGGCGGAGGCGGGGACGACCTCGGCGGCCTCCCTCGCCGCCGCGGCGGCAGCCCTGCTGGTTTCCAGAGGCGCCGTCGCGGTCGGACCTTCCGAGCCCGCCGCGGCGGCGAGTGGGGGAGCAGGAGGAGGAGGAGGAGGAGCATCGGGGAACGCCGCCGCCGCCGCCGCCGCCGCGCCTCTCGCTTCGTCGCTCGCGACCCTCTCTCTGCTGCTCGCGCAGGCGACCTCCCCGGCCGCCGCCACCGGTCAGCAGCAGCGGGAAGGAGAAGAGGCCCTCCGCTCCCCCGCGCCGGCGGTGGGCACGCCGGGCGCGACCTCCCCGCTCTTCGCAGCTGTCAGGCTGCAGCAGCAGCAGCAGATGCAGCAGAGGCAAAATCTTCAGCAGCGGAACCAACTGCGAGAGGCCTCACCCTCCGAGGAGGAGGCCGCAGCGGCTCTCACCTCGGTGCAGCGCTCCGTGAGGGGTCGAGGAGCGGGAGCGAAAGGGAAACCGGCTGCCCCTCGCGGCCGCCGCCCTTCCTCCTCCACCGCGGCAGCAGCAGCAGCAACGGCAGCAGGAGCAGGAACGACAACGACGACGGTGTCGGCGCTCGCAGCTGTCGCCCCGGCGCCGCCCTCTTCTCCTCCTCCTGCTCATGCCCCTTCTCCTTCTGCCACCGCTCCGTCTCCCAACCTGCCCCTCGTGCTCAGCACCCCTCACCTCCAGCAGCAGCAGCAGCAGCAGCAGCAGAACGGGAGGACGCAGACAGCGGACTCTGCCGGGGCGGCGGCGAACTCGGACTCGGCAGCAGTAGCAGTGGCCGAGGCGGCGGCAACAGCGGCGGCGTACGCGGCCGCGAAGTCGAGGCAGTGTGCCGCGACGGGTTGCATCACGCAGCCCAACTTCAACCTGCCCGGGGCCCCCCGAGGCCTCTACTGCAATGCACACAAGATGCTCGGCATGGTCAACGTCGTCTCCAAGGCCTGCGGCGAAGCAGGGTGCGCGAAGCAGCCGTCGTTCAACGTTCCGGGGCGCACGCAGGGCGCCTACTGCTCGGCGCACCGCAGGCCCGGGATGGTCAACGTGAAGCAGAAGCGGTGCGCCTTCCCGACGTGCGCCAACAGGCCGTCGTTCAACCACCCTGGCGCTCCTAGCGGGGTGTACTGCTCCAAGCACAAGGCGCCTGGCATGGTAAGAATAGGAGAGGGGTGGAGTCGGAGTTTTTTTTACTTTGAGAAGAGAGAGAGAGAGAGAAAGAGAGACTGACCCTTTTTTTCCATTCCGCCTTTCCTCTTCCAAACGAACAGATCGACGTCAGAAACAAAAGATGCGTCCACCCCGGGGGCTGCGATAAGTCCCCCTCCTTCAACTGGCCCGGGGCGACCCCCGGAGCCTACTGCGGCGCGCACAGGCTCCTGGGGATGGTCGACGTGAAGCACAAGCGCCGGCAGTCGGCGGTCGCTGCGGCGGCGGCGGCGTCTGCGGCGATGGCGACTGCGGGGTCCCAGGGGGGGCCCGCGCCGCGAGGGAGTGGTGGCGGCGGCGGTGACGATGATGATGACGACGAGGAGGAGGAGGAGGAGGAGGAGGAAGGCGAGGAAGAGAACCCGGCAACTGCTGCCGTCGCGGCGATCGAGGGCTTGGCCGCCGCAGCGGTGACGCCGAGGGCGACGTTGTCAGCGCTTCCTGCTCCTGCTCCTGCTCCTGCTGCTGAGGCAGAGGCCGAGGCCGAAGCCGAGGCCGCGGTGGTTCTGGCGCAGCAGCAGCAAGACCAACAGAAGCAGCAGCAACAGCAGCAGCAGCAGCAGCAGCAGCAGCAGCAGCAGCAGCAGCAGCAGCAGCAGCAGCAGCAGCAGCAGCAGCAGAGGAGCACCAACACCAACACCACCGTCGCCGTTGCCGCCGACGACGGCAGCAGCGCCGCAGCCGCGGCCGCTGCCGCGGCGGCGGCGATCCAAAACTCCAACCCTCTGACCCCGGCCGCCGCGGCCGCCCTGCACCAGCAGCTCCACTACGCCGCGAGGATGGAGCAGCAGCGGTACGCCGCGGCGCAGGCCGCGCTGCGCGCGGCGCAGCTGGACGCGGAGGAGGCGGACCGCGCTAACTCGGCGAGGTGGGCGAGTGGAGGAGGAGGCGGAGGAGGAGGAGCAGGAGGCGCGGCTGCAAGGCCTGCTCCTGCTGCCGCTCCTGCTCCTCCTGCTGCCAACGGGGGCGTGCCGCGCGGCTTCGACCTCGAGGCGGCGCTGATGACGGGGCCGCAGATGCCGGCGACGCCGGCCGCTGGCGGCGGAGGAGGCGGCGCGTAGAAAAGAGTAGTTGTGTGTTTTTTATTTTAGCTTTTCGTTTCTTGTTTGTTTGTTTTTCTTTTTTTTTTCAGAACACCACCACCACCACTTGCCCCCAGGCTTCTTATTGACCCTGCTTCGTTTGTTTTGTTTCTGCCTTCCTTCTGCATTTCATGAAATAAAAAAAAACACAACGACGAGAGAGAAAAAGAGAGTGTTACTCAAAACCCAAAAACAAATATTCGTTTTCCTTTTTTTCTCGAAAGACTCTCTCTCTCTTTTCCTAATTTTTTTTATACAAGAAGACAACGCTGTTTTGACGGACGCAAATGAAAATCACCCAGAGATTTCCGCACGCGGAGCGCCTAGTGTTTTTTAAAAATCAGTTCTAAAATAAAAAATTAATGCCAAGTACTTTTTTCAATTTTCTTCTTCTTTCACTTCCTCCACCCGGTGCCCTCAAAGTCGAACGTCTCGAGGCACACGCTGCTGCCGCTGCTGCCAATGCTGCTGCTCCCACTCCCGGCCACCACCGCCGCCTCTCCTCCCTCGATCTCCTTTATCCGGAGCCTCCCATAGGGGAAGGGCGTCACCAGGTCCCACCGCATGTCCAATGCAAGAGGAACGCGCAGGCCCAGCGAAGGGACCATCTTCCATTTTGAATATTCAACAGTGTGCGCGTCCTCGGCGACGGTCCCGTCCTCGAGGGGCCGGGCCCGGTCGTGAGACTTGGCGCTGAGGGCCTCTGCGCCCGGACCGAAGTGGAAGACGGCCGAGACGGTAACAGGGGGGCGGGAAGGTGGGGGTGGAGAAGGCGGGTCGTCTTCGCCGTTGCTCGAGGGAGAAGAACAGGGCGCGGCGACGACGAGCACGGCGCGGGCGGCGTGGTCGCTCACCGGCTCCCACCGCAGCGAACCTCCCCCTCCCCCTCCCTTGTTACTATTGCTGCTCGTCGGCAGCAAGGCGGTGGGGAAGTAAACGGCCTCTCCCAGCCACCGCAGGGCCGCCGAAGCGTCCACGCCGGGAGGGGAGACGAGATGCTGCTGTTGAGCTGCCTTGGAGGGCGAGGGCGGGGGCAGCTCCTGCGGCGGCCTCGGCGGCGCCGGCGGCGACCGCCCCTCCGCCGCGGCTCTCGCCGCCGCCTCCCTCGCGGCCGCCTCCGTGGCCTCCGCCCTGGCGGCCTCAGCGGCGGCGGAGGCGGCCGCCCCGGCTGCGTCGGAGTCGATCAGCGGCAGGGAGCCGAGGAGGCGCCAGTACATGTGGCCGCGGCCTCCTGTTTTTTTGTTGGTTTTTTTGTTTTTTTGGAGAGGTTTTTTTGGAGATTTCGTGTTTTTCTTTTTTTCTTTTTCTTCGAACCCCGAAAGGAAAAAAAATCCAAAACTCACCGCACAGCGCGTCCCACCCTCGCACCCACAGCCCCGGGGCCAGCTTCACCGTCGCGGCCCAGCAGTAACCCGGAGTCCCGGCACACGCGTTCCACGTCTGCGTGGCAGTCACGCGCTTCCACCCCTCGTCGGGCCTGAGGCCCGTCGCGATCCGGAAGCGGAAGTCGCCGGTCTGCGTCGCGCGCGCGAGGCGGAGCGCCGGCCTCGAGCCGCCGGGCAGCGCGAAGCGGAGGTAGCGCGCCACGGGCGGCGGGACCAGCAGGGCCAGAGGGTCGCCGAAGGCGTTCCTCGGCGGCGGGGGCAGGGGCGGGCGGCGGAGGGCGCAGGCCGGAGGAGGGGAGGAAGGGGTCGGAGACGAGGAGGAGGAAAGAGCAGAAGGAGTGGTGGAGGTCGAGGTCGGAGAGGAAGGCGAGCGGGGAGGCAGCGCCGCGAGCGCTTCCGCCTTTGCCGCGAGGGCTTCTGCTGCAGCTGCCGCCGCAGCCGCAGCCTCCCCACCACTACTGCTGCTCCCGTTCCCGATCCCGGCCCCTTCCAGGTCCTCGCTCATCCCCCTCCTGGCCGACAGCAGCGCGGTCGGGTCGACGCGCCGCCTGCCGCGGATTGCCGCGAGCTCGACCGCCTCGGGAGAATAGCCCTCGGCCTCGGCGACGGCGGCGACTTTCTTCCGGGTCGCGGCGTCGAGGAGCAGGTTGGCGATGCCGTTGGCCGCTGCTGCCGCTGCCGCGAGGCCCAGCACAATGCCCCGGCCGCTTCGCTTTCGGAGAGAAGTAGAAGCTGGAGCGGGAAGCGGAGGAGCAAACGATGAAGACGAAGAGGAAGAGGAGGGAACGCCGCCTCCGAGCAGTCTCGCCTTTGCCTCCGCTCCGCCGGCCGCGACCAACGCCAGCAACGCAGGGACGAGCTCCAGGGCAAAGCGCACGGCGCTGCCCGCTGCGTAAAAGGGGGCCGCGAGCAAGGGGGTGGAGCGGCGGCGCCTGGGGGGGAAAGGTTTGGTTGGTCGGGGTTGAGAAAGAAGGAGACGGGAGAGGCGACGCCGAAAGAGAAAGAGGTCAGCATTGGTTTTTTTTTCTCCCGTTGATGTTCTCATCTTTTCTGCTCGTTCTTTCTCTATGTGCAGGCGTTTGTTGGAGCTTTCGATTGCAGGGCTGCGTCTCTGATGTCGAGCCTTGCTCGTGGAGCCGGAGAGAGAAATAGAAAAAAGGAGGGCGAGGCAGAGAGAGAGAGAGAGGGAGACAGAAAGAAAAAAAAGGAAAGCATCTTCGACGGCCGCCGTCGATTGCTCATGCTTCTTCTTCTTTCATTCTTCTTTCTTTCGACTCGAGCCACACATACCTGTGCGGCGGCGCGCCGTCAAAGTCCATGCCGAGGAGGGGCTCCATGTTGAGCTCCTGTCTGCGGTTTGGAGAGAACGAAAGAAAGCAGTAGTGGGGGGGAGAAGAGAGAGGCTCCTTCCTCTCTCTCTTTCGATGGAGACGAATAGTGAGTATTTTTCGTCGATTTTTCGTTTTCCTCTCTCTCTCTCTCTCTCTCTCTCTCTCTCTCTATCACACCCTTATTATGTCTACTAC
>Ga0114918_10001523_pt1 | contig 20736 bp, 21 predicted proteins | sample LantaG_FD_87015 | JGI IMG/M metagenome (GOLD analysis project Ga0114918, IMG submission 87015) | Deep subsurface microbial communities from Baltic Sea to uncover new lineages of life (NeLLi) - Landsort_02402 metaG | ecosystem: Environmental > Aquatic > Marine > Oceanic > Sediment | place... | reverse complement strand
GTTTTATGCGGAGACAGTTAGAAATGGGGATACTATACAATTGGTGTACGATGCGTTAGGTAACTCATACACCCAATTTGTAACTTTACCGGAGACAGTACCAACATCAAAGGAAGAAACAATATACCAGGAAGACGGATATTATTATATCAATTTAGATAAACAAAGTTCAGGTGGTGTTGGGGTAGCATTAAATGGGGTAGCACAGGTAATGGATATCGGATACCAACAAGTAAGTGCAAGGAGAATCCAATTATTACAAAGTGTTACAGACTATGTAAGTGGGGATACATTCGCTTTATTTTACAGGACCATATACCAAACCATATCTTTCGCAGCAACTAAAACACCAGCAATACCAGTAAGGTATAGGAAAAATAATAATCTAGAAGAGATTATTATAATTAAAATGTACAACTCTAATGGGGACCAAATAGATGAACAGACTATCGATGTTGGTATTGAAGAGATAGGTAATATAAGTAAACTGCGTTATTTAACACCACCTACTTTTGGACACTATAGTTATGAAGTGTTAGTAAAAAGAGTGTACCCATTAATAAATAAAGATATAATTTATACCGTATCACAAAGTGAAAGAATACCATTTGAAATAAGTAAAAGTGTTTTTTATACGGACAACCCCTTTAAAAGGGTGGGGATAAGTAATATCCCGATATATTAATATGAGTAAAACAAAATAAAATGTATTTATGAGTAAAGGAAAAAAATTATGAGTTATATAATTAAAAACAACACACAAGGAGCAATTGTTGCCAGACTAACTGATGCTGGTAGAAAAAAATTATCAGAAGGTAAACTAAACATAGGACTATTCCAACTAGGAGATAGTGAAATGTGTTATAATTGTTATAACACGAGTCTACCCGCACAATATGCCGGATTAAATATTTTACAAGCGGAACACAACGCACAAAATCTATTACCTTTACCTGAAAAGAATAAAGGTCATGTAAAATACCCGATAAGTGGTGGTATTACTAGTGGTGATACATTCGGACCTACAATCCCACAACATATACATGAAGAAGTTTATAATACAGCAACAGCAAGAGGATTTTTTGAGGTGCCAGTTACCACCACACCAGGTGATTATACGTTTTTCTCAGCAAACACTAATTCACAATATACATTATCACCTAATTGGTTATTCTGTGCGTCGGCAATGACAGGTACAAGTAGTATGCAAATTACTAGTGCGAATTGTGGAACACAAAGTTATACACCAGTAAACGGTGATTTAATATCTGTAACATATGAATTTTTTGGGAACAACTGTTCAGAGTTAAATTATACCGCAGCGTCACAAACACTATTCTACCAAGTTCAAGCAGGAAATACTAATTCAGGACAAACCTCGATAGAATTAAATATTACGGTAGATAGGGACTTACCAAACTATACCCTAGCACAATATTCTGGCATTACAGGTAGTTGTGCTCATGTAAGGGTGTACCCACCTTTCTCAGCAAACCCAATGACCACTTCTAGCATATACAGTACCGCATCAACATCCACATATTGGTGTAACGACACACTATCTTTTAATAATTGTGCGAGTTTGAATACTACAGACACTAAAATATGGAATATGAATATAAATTGGACCCATACTGTAGCTGGTGTGGATACCACTATTTATGAGTCAGACACATATTATGGGTCTAGTGGATACTGTGGGTCAAAAGAATATTTTGGTTTACAAAGTAACAATGGACAATCGTTTACCGACCAATACGTTGATTTTTACCACCCAAATGTAGTTGGTGGGACATTCTATTATGATTCTTTTGATAACATACGAGTTGTGTTACCTTCCGAACAAAAGGCAGCAGGATTCATACATTACACTAACAATACTACGACTGACTTTTACGGTGAAAAATTTGCTTTAAAACAAGCTTCATTTTGTGGTACTAACACATGTATTGGAGAAGCTAGGAATTTTAAATTACATTTACCTTCATTAATGTGGCATAAGAAAAATGCTATTGGTTCAGGTACAGGAAGTGGAAGTGGTAATGAGAGTATATTGGGACAAACTTTTTACGTTGACCCACCAGGATATCCGGGAGCATTTCCAGCAAACGGTAACCCACACCTAATGTTATCAACCCCAAATACAAACATGAACGACCAAGGGTTAAGGTACTACCATTTATGGGATGACAATTCTGGTAGTGGTGATACACCTAATAGAGTTGGTAAAGTGTTTCCAGATTATAAGATGATGGTTATAGATGACGAAGAGTTATTGATGGCAATGTCTTATAAATCTAATAGAAGTTTTACATTACCAGCACCTAAAACAGAGAAGATATTAGCGGGTACTTCCTGTATCACAGGTTGTACCACTGGAGTGATACAACTAGAAACAGACACTATTTACTTAACTTATATGTTTTATAATAGTGCTGGTACTTCTACTGGCATACATTGTAATTATTACGCTTATGAAACTTTAGGTGTTGGGGAGAATTTATTTGATTTAGCTGTAACATTTGGAAGTGAATTTCCTTATTTAAGAGATTTAGGTAATGCTTCAGGACTAGGTAATGCCTTTAGTGGTACCGGGTTTGAAGCTGACAGACTATATTTGATAAGTCAAATAGTCTCTAGTGGTGCGGAACCAGACCCATCGTTATGGAAGAAAAAAGATGTAACGTCTGAAATCCCTAACCATACGGTAGGGGATAAAATACTAGCAACTAACCTTATAGGTCATACGTTTTATTTGACAGGTAACGATACTGACGCGGGATGTGTTGTTGGGGGTGTCCCATCCACAGCTTACACAGCTCTAACAAGCTATGACTTAAATGAATATATAACGATACCAACACCAACACAACCAGAAAACCTACAATTTGGTGATGAATACTTCTTTTACGGGACAGTAGAAACAGACATAATGGCTACCATATACGAAATGAGACATGTGATACAGTTAGGACAACAACAGTACCTAACATCAACCAACCCAACGTGGTTAGACTACATGTCCGTAGTAACTAACGCAGCGGTAACACCAAAAATTACTGAGATTGGTTTATTTGATAATGAAAACGGGTTCCCAGATTTATTGGCTATCGCTAAATTGCAGTCACCGATAAATAGAACGGGGACTCAACAATTTACAATATCTATTGATTTTTAATGGGGTATTTAAATACAAATACTAATGCTCTATCAGGCAATACATTTAGGTTATATCTATCTGATTATGGGAAACTACAATTAACAAGTAATCGTAGTTTCTATTCTATGATAGAAAAATTTGGATTGGGTGATAAGGATATGGACTATCGTAGATTTGTATCGGGAAATACCTGTGAAAGTGAAGGGGGGTTAAGTGCTCTAACTAGTTCATGTTTTTATGAATTACCAGATGCAAGAGGTGGGGATATAATAACTGTATCAGGTGGGTACACAACCTACGCAAGTGTAATGGTGGGCCCCAGGTATAGGATAGAAAGTAATGTGGTAAAATTAAATAATACATCACTAGGTGTTAACCCACAACCATCAACTATATGGGTAAAGTACAACCAACCTAACGAACCCACACAACTAGAACAACCAGATACTGGTATGTTTAATAGTTGTTGGACTTTGGGAAAATCAGTTACTCAGTTTTTCCCTTCTTATTGTTGGGAGTGTTCAGATTTTAATGGTGATGGTAAAATTGATGTAGAAGATTTAAAAATATTTCTAAATCTAATGGGTGGTGAAGAAAATGGAACTCGTGAATTAGTGGGTGATTATAATGGGGATGGTAAGGTAGATATGGTAGATTTTAATATATTTTTAAACTGTATGCAATATACTGGTGAGAATATATTAAATTTTTGTAACGACAAAGAGGTTTTTTGTTTACTTTGTGAACATTTAGGTAAAGATTCACCATGTAACGGAGATTGTTTGAAATGTATTTAATAAGAAAATAAATTGGATAACTAGATAATTATATAATAAGAGAACAATAATATGGGATATATAGACAGTGCAACTACAACAACAGTTAGAATACAATTAACAGAAGACGCGAGAAGTCGAATGTTAACAGCTAGTAATTTTATGGGGCTATTTGATAAATTTGGTATTTCAGATGGCGATATTGATTATAGGAACACACAAAAACACGCAGACACATCTAACACTACTAACGATTCAGCACAATTAGGTTTCTTACCGGATGTTACCGGTAATGATACAACCTTTAGAAATGCCGTCAGTAGTGGGTATAAACAAAAAAATATAGTACATGCAACACCACAAAGTAGTAATATAATAACAAACCCTAAGAAATATGTAGCACTAGGATTTTTAAATAATGACAACCAAGTCAAGTACTATAGGGATACTGTAGAAATAGATGTATATCTACATGATTATTTTGTCTTATCTAAATTATTAACATCTAGATACATAAACGACCATAAAAATGTACTATCTAGTAACGCTTCAGGGATAACAGCTTTATTCACCGAATACTTCAAAAACACACTTGATGTTGAAAATACCACTGATTATTTACAGTTATTAAATACATTATCGGAATACGGTATATCTCAGTACATGAATTTTTGGGATTCAATAAAAGTGTATGACGGAACCACATTAGGTACTAGTACTGTTAAGTTAGTTGCGGATAAAGACTACTCTTATTATAATGCTTTAGCGTTAGCTGGTGGAGCGTATATGGGTAGGGGTGAACATAGTGGTATAGACTTTGCAGGAACCAACCTTAAAGGGGTTAAAATGGCATCACCATTTTCTGTGGTATTTTCACCTGGATTAAATAATAATTCTTCACGATACATTAAGGGTGCTGGAGCCGCAGGTATTGGGTTTGGTGCTTATGATTTGGGTTATTTAAATGTTGGTGGGTTAAGTGCCTGGGATACGAACATCAACCCATACCCAATGTTTACAATGAACAGTACATCAAATGGGTGGGCAACACAAGACTACGACATTAAATCTACATTTATAGGTTTTGTAACAACGATAGATATGGAAAGTAATGTTTCCTTAGACGATAGCGGTTTTGGTAATGAAGGGTACGGGAGTATAACAACCACAATCCCATCCGCTAGACTAGTGTTAAATGTTGCCACAAGTGACTTAAGCCCTACATACTACCCAATCAAACTAGAAAGACTTACCACACAAGTAGGTGAGTATGTAAATATAAGTGGTAGAAATCAGAAAGGAATTAATGTAACTGAAACCACCCACCCAACGGACACTTTCGGACTACTGACAGGAGCTTTAGAATATTCGTCTAGTTGGAATCGTGCAGAACAAGGACTAAAATCCTCTTCACCATATTTTAATCTATACCCATCAAAAGACAATTCCAATCAAGCTATAGCCGCAAGAGTTAAGTCAGAACAACAACCATATTATACATTAGGTACTAGGATGATGAAAATGGCAGATAGTATATTTGTAGGTGTTGCGGGACAAAATAATAATTATTGGGAAACTGATACATGGTCAGGTGGTTTTAAAGGGGGGTTAAGTGGTAATAGTATAAGTTCCTATAACATATCTATCCCAGTTACGTGGACTATATACTCTCAGGAAGACGCTCAGGCCGCTCCATGTAAGGTAACAGTAAGGTTTAAATTTAATAAAGACGCTGTAACTAAGTCTATTTCGTACAATAACGTAGATTCACAAAATTATTATAGAACTTATGATGACGCTACTTTAAGGTGGTATGGTGAGGCGGGGTCAGACCTATCTTCATATTCTGATGACCCAAGAGGACATGGGTATACAACAGGTACTACATATGCTTGGCAAACCGAGGGTGGTAAAGCATTGTATAGAAAATTAATAAGTGGACAACTAATACAAATATAAGAATTATGAACATAAAGGCATTAGAATTTTATAGAAATAATAGTAATTTTACAGAAAATAGTATAAAAGGGGGGACACAACAACTACTTTATTTTGATACCCAATCTATTCCTGGGGGGAGAGATAGGTTTGTTGATTCCATAAGAACAAATGGTGGTCTAAAATTTTATGGTACCCCTGGAGAGTATAGTGCAAATTTTAAAGCATCAAAATACCTTTCCGCTTTAACACCACCTAATAGAGGTAAAGTAATGTTCTCGAATTATCGGAACAGTAACACATTAACTAAAAAGACAGTATTTCCAGGAATACAAGAAAATGATAATGGTAGGACTGATGGTAGTCCTTTTCATATGATTATGCTTTACTTTCCTGGTAAAGCTTCTTTAATTTTGGATACAAACCCGAACTCAAATAACTATAAAAACTGGATATAACATGGGAAAACTTAAAAAAATAGAAAACAATCAAAAAAGCATTCAAACAGTAGTCGTCGCCTTTAGTGGTGATGGTTGGAATACAATCAGTGGAAGTACACTAAAATTTACAGCAGCACAAAGAGACCCGTCAAACGGAAGACCGTTCTCAAACCTATACTCTTCTTTTTCTATGCCAGCTATATCAGGTGATGTTGCGGCGTATGAATCAACATGGGCAAGAAATGGTATGAGTGGTTTAAGTCAGGATGAGGTAATTGTTGTGGATATCCCGAGTACTGAATATGGTACATTAATTGATGGAAGAACAGTTAAACTTACATTCGCTAACACCACAGGTGGCACATACACCCTATACAGTTCTTATTACGAACCAATACCAACCTCATCAGACAACTCAGATGAAGCGGAGTACTTTGGAAACCCTATAATTCGTGGTAATATAAAAGGTTCTCCTGGGATGGGAAGTTCTAATGTAGCTTTTTTATTCTGTGATGATATAAAAAAACCAACACTAGCTAGCTCAATTACAGCTATTAATAATTGGTCAGACGGATGGCAAAGCAACATAATACCAAATGGATACCCTGGAGGTGGGACAGATAACTTTAGATTTACAGATGTAGTTTCATCATCTAACACACCTAAAGCGTACGCTCAAACAAATGACACACCAGTAGGGATAGTATACCTGGATAAAGGTTTTGCGGTAATCACAGACCCGACATTGAGAGAGTACTTTGACTTCTCAGGGGCTACATCTGCAAGTACAGCATTATATGATGGAGATTCATCAGGATTCACACAGATATATTATACAGCAGGAACTTCAGCGTCTTGTAGTTACTACTCTTTTGAAAAACAAATTCAGATACAGTTAAATTTAGTAGCTGGTTCCGATGAATTTTATGTGACAGAAAACCAAACCGCTGCTAGTGCAGATGCACCATATTATGGAGCTGGAGGAAACGACACAGGAATCCAATTCAAAACCCCATTTGGTGATATAGAAAAAGTTTGGGACGTATCTGATGTAACATCTACATATATTACAGAAATTGGGTTATATGACGCACAAAATAAATTACTAGCAATCGCTAAACCAGACCGACCAATAGAAAAAAAGAAGAACACACCAACCACTTTACAATTGATTCTTACTTTCTAAATTTATAGTATGGAAAAAATAGGAAAAAACCCAAAAGTACTAGGGTTAGATATTTCAACTAAAACTACTGGATGGGCATTATTTGACATCCAAACCAAAGAATTACTAGAACTTACACATTTCTCACCAAAGATTAAACCAGTGCCAGATACTAAACTAGAAGAAATGTTGTTAAAAGCAGAACAATTTAAATCTAAATTAGAAGACTATCAGAACTTTGGAATAACTAAAGTAATCATAGAAGAACCATTAATTAACTCTAACAATATTAGGACTGTCGCGACACTAATAAGATACAACTCTTTCATAACTCGTATTATCTATGAAACACTAGGTATAATCCCAGAATTCATATCAACATACAACTCTAGAAAATTTGCTTTTCCAGACCTTTTTAGGGAAAATAAAAAAGGTAAAAAAGTGTTATTTGGGAAATATGATGTGGGGTGTGATAAGAAATATATTATTTGGCAAAAAGTTTCAGAAGTAGAACCACATTTAACCTGGACATACACTAGAAATAATACACTTAAAAAAGAAAATTTTGATATGTGTGACGCGTATGCATGTGTTTTAGGTCACCTAAAACAAAAAACCATTTGGTAATTGATTAACCTCAGTAAATTCCATACATTTATCACATGGAAGATAATCCACTACTCTTAGAATTATTACAGGAAGTTTTAGGTGAGATAAACTCACACTACCCTAATAAGGGCCAAATAGCTTTTGATTGTCCAGTTTGTTCCTATGATATAAAGGGGTTAGAAAAGGGAGACAGTAAAGGTAATTTTGAAGTCAACTACCACCAAGGAGTGTATAAATGTTGGTCATGTTCTGAAACATACAACACTCATGGTTCACTTAATAAATTATTTTTAAAGTGGGGTAGTAAAAGAAATAAGGCAACGTGGAAGTTAATCGGTGGTGATTTTATTAAAAAAGTAGAAAGAAAATATGAAGATATTAAATTACCTAAAGAATATATCTCATTCACAAAAGGAAATAAATTAACAATACCGTATAAGGAAGCCTACAACTACCTAAGGAAGAGAAATATAACAGACGAATTAATTTCTAAGTATTCTATAGGTTATACTACTGAAGGAAAATATCGGGGAAGGATAATTGTTCCGTCATTTGATGAGAATAAGGAAATCAATTATTTTGTTTCACGTTCATATGTGGGGCATAAAAATAAATATAAAAACCCAGAAGCGGAAAAAGATAAAATAATCTTCAACGAACAGATGGTAAATTGGGATGAGGACGTATATCTGGTGGAAGGTGTGTTCGATATGTTCTTCGTAGAAAACGCAATACCAGTACTAGGTAAAAATCTAAGTGATAGGTTGTGGAAAACCCTTTATGATAAATGTAAAAATAATATTATTATTTGTTTAGATGGTGACGCTTGGGAAGACGCTCAAAAATTGTATAGAAAATTGGAGGGTGGTAAATTAACAAATAGAATAAGGTTGGTAAAATTACCCAAAGATAAAGATGTTGGTGATTTAGGTGGGGTAGACAACTTAAAAAGAATTAAATTATTATGAAAATAACTAAAGAATTAGCTAAATTTAATAACATTAAGTTCCACGATAAGGAACATATATATTACTTAGACAAAGTAAGGACTAAGTCAGTCACTTCCATTATTGGTGAATATAAACACCCTTTCGATAAAGATTATTGGTCACAAAAAAAAGCTGGTGAAAGAGGGATAACTAAGGAAGAAATCCTAAAAGAATGGAAATATAAATCAGATTTTTCTTGTGAAAAGGGGTCTATTTTTCATGAGTACGCTGAAAACTTCCTAACAAATAAACTATTTCCATTTCCAGACCATAAAACTACGGAAGTGTTGGGTGGTGTAGAAAATATGTTAGAGTGTAAGGAAGCGGTAAATGTTTTAATAAAAATGTTTGGTGATTTTTACGAAAAATCGTTTGGTAAGTTAATACCCGTAAGAGCTGAAATTGTGGTTGGTGATAAAGAGTGGGGCGTTACAGGAATGATTGACCAGTTATTCTTTAATGAAAAATCTGGTAAATTAGAAATATGGGATTGGAAAACTAATAAAGCAATAAAAAAAGAAAATAAATGGCAACAATTTAAGGAACCCCTATCACATTTAGATGTATGTGAGTTAAACACCTATTCACTACAATTATCTTTTTATAAGTTAATAGTAGAAAGAAATACGGAACTAGAATTGGGTGACTGTTACATTGTATGGCTTAACGAAAAGAACGAAACGTATAAAATCATCAAATGCTACGACTTCAGTGATGAGATACTTAAAATAATGACAAAATGAAAGTAAAAAACACAGATAAAATGAAAAAAATGTACGTCCATAATAAAGTATGGGAGAATATGGAAGAAGGTGACGACGGAATAATAGAAGTTAAAATAAGTGAATTAATACCATTTGGTAGGTATACTGGGTGTGTCACCGTAGACGAAAGTGATAAGATAACCCAAACTAAGGAAGAAAAGTTATGGCGTAAAAGAAAAATGAGGGGGATTAAAACAGTCCTAAAAAGATTATTCAAAGCACCGGAAAGTATTCTTTATCCTTGGGAAGCACTTAAAAATAGTATTCAGAAAGATGGGTACGACCCAGAAAAATATGGGTATATATCAGTTCGTACACGAAATGGTAGTGAAGGGAAGAGATACTTCCAGGTGGTAAATGGAAACCACAGAATAGAGGTCTTATCAGCACTGTACGGTCCGGACTACACACTAAAAGTTAAGAAAACCAATACAGCATCTGTTACTGGAATCCTTAAAATAATACCACAAGGGTTAATGAATGTCCCTATGATACACTTCCCAGGTTTTATATTTTTCTTTTGGTACCTTCTTTTACCAGTACTAATAACAGCTATTGGGGTTTGGGTAATACTTGCGTGTATTAAGGACATTAGAGACCTATCAAAAACAGACAAACACCCAAAGAAAAACCTAAAATTCATACACAGCAAATTACCCCAACTATACAATCTAATGATGAATATTTATTATAACCTAACCTATATATTGTCTGGTATTGTGATTGGGTTATTTACCATATATTCATTTTCACATTATTGGTTAGAGTTTTTAATTATGATAGGCATTACTTTTATATTTGGGTTTGTTTTAAGACTTGTGGGTGGAAAATTTAACATTGAAAAAAACCCCGGTTATTTATCGGTGAATGATATTATAGAAAATACTAATAAATAATGGTAGAAAAAATAATACATTATTCTGATTTACACCTTAAACTATATAAACAACATAAAAGAGATAGGAACGTTTTAAAAAAAGCTTTAGAAATTTGGAGAAAGGAAAAACCAGATAGGATTGTTTTTACTGGCGATTTTGTACATTCTAAAAATCAGATGACACCAGAGTTAATACATCTAATGTCTTGGGTAATGACGGAAACAGCTAAAATTTGTAAATGTATATACTTAATAGGGAATCATGACTTTTTAGAAAACAACATGGATAGAATGGACGCACTATCACCGATAATCGAAAGTCTAAACAACCCAAACATAGTATACTATAAGGATACTGGGTGTCATGAAGACGAAAATATATTATGGTGTGTGTATTCCCTTAGAGAACATAATATTAGCCCTAACATACCATTAGATACGGATAAGTATAAAATAGGTTTATTTCATGGTGTTATTGAGGGGTCATCTAATGATTTTGGTTTTGTATTTGATGATGGTTATAGTGTAGATAGGTTTGAGGGGTGTGATGTTGTATTAGCCGGTGACATCCATAAAAAACAAACATTTAAAATCCCAGGAAATAAAAAAGCCTATATGGTTGGGTCAACCATAATGCAAAATTTTGGAGAAAGTATAAAGAATCATGGCTATGGTATGTACGATATAAAAACAGAAAAATATAGATTTTTTAATCTTGATAATTCACAACCTTACCTTAATTTTAAGATAAAAGATATTGAAGATATTGAAAACGAAAAAGAAATTTTAATAAATGGTTAACATAGGTAAAGAATTACAGAAAGAATTTGAGTTATATTCTAAATTAAATGAGATTGGGAATACTGAAGAATTTATTGTAAAATGCACAAAAGATGGGTTAACGTTAGATAAGTATGGTGTCGCACCTTTCTTACCTAAGTCACAAATACAAGAAGTCCCAGTAGTGAAAGAAATTATTAAAGAAGTCATTAGAGAAGTTTTAGTGGAAAAAGAGGTTATAGTTGAAAAAATAATAACTAGGGAAATTGACAATATTGAATTACTTGGTAAATTAGAAGAGTACAAAAAAATAGTCCAGGAAAAGGACGAACAAATAAAACAACAACAAAATAAAATAAAAGAACAGGACGATGTGTTGGAACATTTTAAAAACGTTACCGTGAATAGAAGAGCCAAGTACATGAAAACATCAAACCTAGACGACACATACTTAGATTAATATTATGGAAATACTTATATGGATTTTATCAGCTTACGGAATGTCACAAATCATAGTATTTGGAAGTATATTCCAAAACCTAAGAGATTGGTTAATTAGAAACTCTACATTTTTTGGGGACCTAGTACAATGTATGATGTGCACTTCTACGTGGGTTGGGCTCTTTTTCTCATTAGCATTCTTCTCACCGACAATAGAACTAGTAACCATACCGTTTACCAACATTTTTTTTGACGGTATGTTAGCGAGTGGTTCGGTATGGGCTATAAACGCTATTATTGAATGGTTTGAAGAAAATAGACCACCTAAGGACTAATACACTAGTTAGAGTGGTGGGTATAGGGTCACTTTAGATTTTACTACAACAACATTCAGGTCTTTCACTAGAACATTTACATAATCTCATTTTTTCTGGTTCATCAGACCCACCATCACCAAATAAACCTTTAGTGGACGATAAGTAATACGGATTCCAAGAATAACCATCTTTCATGATTGAGTAGTGTAGGTGTGCTCCACTACTCCCACCTTCTTTATCATGGTTAGGATTATCTCCTCCGGTAATTCCGATAGGGAATCCTTGTACTACTGACTGACCTACGATAATATCAGCTGGAAAGACAAAATCCATATGACAGTATTGAGCCGTAAATCCATCATTACACTTTAATTTAACCATCCCACCACAATTACCTACCCCATACCGACTATCGGTAATGGTACCATTACAAGCAGCAACAGCAGGTTGGTTCATAGCTATATCTTGAGTATCCAAATCAACCCCATTATGTTGACGCTCAGGGTTACCAAACCTACCACACTTATACCAATTATCACCATTTACAGTACCTACTTTATCACCATCTTGAGTCATTAAAGGATTGATAGTTGGAGAATCGTTACCAGCACCACCGAATTGTTTATAAGCCATTATTAAAAGAGTCATCTCATCTCTATCCATCTCCCCCACAATAGTCTCATCTAACACATCCCAGTTAATATCTTTTATGTAATTCTGTATGTTAAACTCATTCGTGAGGACTCTAATCCACTGTTCATCTAAATTACTACCCTGACCGACTAGAGTAGTATATTGGGATTCTGTTATTCGTATTTTCATTTCCATTTAATTATACTAATAAATATACGTTAGTTAACATATGGATATATATAGTTTATTTTAATAATTGATTAATATTGTTTATTATGTTATATTTGATTTATGAATATAGAGACATTAGAGAATCCGTTTATTAAGGTAACTTGGGAAGACATACCAGAAAATTTCACACAAGAGAAAATCAAAAGAGTGAGAAGTTACTTCCAACATAAATATAAGTCTAAAAATATTACAGTACTAACTAAATCTATTGATAGGGAGTCCGACACTGAATTAGATGTTGACCTGGACCAAAACGTAATGGACATAAACTACCAAAGAAATCTAATGTCCCAGTTTGTTATGGGTAATGACATGCAAGTAGATTTAGAATTACTAAAACGATTAGACGATAAGGTAAACGCAAAAATAGCAGATGAACTAGGTAGTGATACAAAATACAAAAGAGTATACATTAAAAACATAAAATTCTCGAACTTCTTATCGTTCGGGGAGAATAATTTATTAAATGTGGAGAAACTAGGTGGGATTACCGTAATAGACTCCAACCCACCAAATTTTGGGGGTAAATCAGTCTTAGCGGTAGACCTAATACTATTTTTATTTTTTAATACCACAACAAAAACCACTAAAGCTTTAGATATATTTAATAGATTTAGAAAAAGTAATGAAGTGTTGGTGCAAGGGGAAGTGGAGATAGACGGTAACGACTATATTATAGTTAGAAAAGTTAAAAGAAAAAAAACAAAGAAGGGGGATTGGTCAGTTAGTACCAGTTTAGAGTTTTTAGAAAGACAAAAAGATGGAAGTTTGAAGAATTTTACTGGTGAACAAAGAAGAGAAACAGAAAAGTTTATAAAAGAATCTATTGGGACCATGAACGACTTTTTACTTACAGTATTAACTACTGCGGGAAACCTAGAATCACTAATAGAATCCAAACCAACAGAAAGAGGGAATGTACTAAGTAGGTTCATAGGGTTAGAAATTTTAAAAGATAAAGAGAGTAAATGTAAAGAAATGTATTCTGAATGGTCTAAAAAACTTATTTCTAATGTTTATAATGTGGAGGAATTAAAACAAGGAATAAAAAAAGATAGTGATGAGAAAGAAAATCTAATAGAAGCTAATTCTTTAAACGATAAAAATCTAAAATCTAGTAAGGACAAACTAAAAAGTAAAAATATAGAAAGAGACAACCTAATAGGACAAAAAATAACCGACATAGATGAGGAAATACAAAAGGTCAACCCCAGACTTATAGAAGAAACAATAATATCAGAAAAATCCATATTAGATTCCTTAAATTTAAAATTAAAAGCTTATGGTGATAAAGAAATTCCGGAGGAAGTAAATTTAGAGCTATTAAGAGACCAGACATTAGAAAAAGATAGCCTAAACACACAAAACATAAAAAATAAAACTAATTTAAAAAATTTAATTAAAACCTTAAATAATTTAGTAGAGTCTGAAGTATGTCCATTATGTAAACAAACACTTAAAAATGTAGACCATAGTGATGAAATAGGGAGAATGGAAGTTGATATTACCACATTAAATACAGAGGTGGAAAAGGTAGAAGAAGAATTAAAATTATTCGAAAAAATTATAGAAGGTTTAAACACAAAAAAATTAATTTTTGATGAGTACGAAAAAAAGTCATTAAAAAAAGAGAGGTTATTATTGGAGATAGACCAAAAAGAGTTGGAACTTAATAAGGTTAGTGAAAAGTTTGATAAGTGGAAGCAAAATAAAGATAGATTAGAAAAAAACAAACTAATAGAACAAAAGATTTTGACCGTCAATTCAGAGATAGACATCATAGTCAACACAAAAGATAACCAGTTAAGAGATATAGAAACTAATATAGGTAAAATAAAATCTATAGATATATTAGTCTCTGAAGCTCACATTAAAATAGATAAGATTAAAAAAGAGAATGACGTAAGTAAGATTTTTAGGGCTTACCTAACAGTATTTGGTAAAAATGGAATCATAAAAACCATAGTTAAGAGTGTAGTACCAAAATTAAATAATGAGTTAATGAGGTTATTGTGTGATGTAACTAATTTTATGGTAGAAATTAGAGTAAGTGATAAAAATGAAGTGGAGTTTTGGATGGTAGATAATGAAAGTAGTGTTGAAAAATTACTATCCTCTGGAAGTGGATTTGAAAAAACCTTAGCTTCTTTAGCTATTAGAACCGTATTAACTAAAGTGTCGTGTTTACCCAGACCTAATATAACAGTATTTGATGAGGTTTTGGGTAAAGTAAGTAATGAGAACCTAGAACAAGTTGGACTTTTCTTTAGTAGGGTAAAAGACTACTTCGAGAATGTATTTTTAATAACCCACAACCCACTAGTTAGAGAATGGGCAGACAATGGGATAACAATTAGTAAAGAAAAAAATATTTCCACATTTAATTCTGGTAATTGACACAAATAACAAATATTTATATGTATGGCACAAAGAGTTAGAAAGTACTTACTATTCATGTTCGGTAATTGGAGTATTATTGAAAAGGATTCTAAAATTATGAAAAACATTAAGGATGTGATGGATACCATAGTCAGTCATCATGAATTTAGTTTTGTTACTGGTGATAGAGTTATAATTATGTGTGTAAAATCACGTATGTCCTTTGAAGAGATAGACGACATTCTAAAAGAATTTCTAACAAAACAAATTAGTTCATTTTTTTTAATGCCTAAACCTAGAAAATTGTCGTATAGGTTAGATAAAAATTTAGAAGACCATTTATTTAGTGATGATAATATGGTGATAAAGTCTAATATAAAACCGGAAGTTGCAAAGTTGTTGTCAGAACAACTGAAAAATATAGTAGATAGTAAGTTAAAGAATTTAATAACAGACCTTGACAAACCGGTAAAATTAGGTAAAATTATAAAAAGTCTAAGGCCGATGACAGTAGATGGGTTATTGGACAAAATAATAGATGGTGGTGTTGATAGTTTAACCACAAAAGAATTAGAATTCCTTAACAAATATAATAAGTGATAAAAGTTATGAAACTAAATACTAAAAAATATAAAGTATCGATATACACAGAACTAGATTGTGAGTCCTGTGAAGAAACGAAGAAAATTTTAAAACAAAATAACATTCCTTTCTCTGAAAAATGTATTACTGTCACATCACCAGAATTAAAGAAAGAAAATGGTGATGCAAGATGGGAATACATTGACGCTGAACGTGAACACAATATGTCTTGGTATGCACCAGTCCTAATCATAGAAGATAGGGATAATACCATAACCTACCTACCAACGGTACAAGACAAGAGTATACACCTATTGGGGCAATCAATGGACGGACCCGAAGACACCCTTAATGTACTCAAACCATACCTTATTTAAAAATCACAAAAATATTTGGTTAAAACAAATTTATTTTTTATCTTTGTACCCAACAACATACTAAACATGACAAAAAGTCGGTTAATATGTTATGGTACGATTATTGTAGTATTAATAAAATAAAATAAAATAAATGGCAAAGAATACATTCATAAACCAAACAGAAATATCTCACTACTTAAAAGATGTAAGAAAGAGAAAAATATTAACTCCAGCTAGAGAAAAAGAGTTAGCGAAAATTATGTTAACTGAAGGGACCCCACAGGAAGTTATAGAAAAAGTTCATTTGGAACTTTTAGAAGGGAATCTACGTTTTGTAATAAGTGTGGCGAAAGACTACCAAAACCAAGGAATATCACTTAGTGACCTAATAGCTGAAGGTAATTATGGGTTGTTGAAAGCGATAAAAAACTTTGATTGGAATAAAGGTTTTAGGTTTATTTCATATGCCGTTTGGTGGGTTAAACAATCTATATTGCAATGTCTAAATGAAAATGCAAGAACTATAAGACTACCAGTTAATATAATACAAGAATTACATAAACAAAAGAAACAAGTAGGTAAAGAAATTGATGTGATGGACACCAAACTAGCACTACTACCTACTACAATCAATTACGACAGACCAATAAATGATGAAGGTGATACCTTAATCGATATGTTAGTTAATGAAAATGCGGACGACCCAGAAGATTCTTTTAAAGACGAATTTAATTTAAAAACAGAATTAGTTAAATTAATGTCAGGACTAGATGAAAGAGAAAAAAACATAATTATAGACTACTATGGGTTAAGTGGTACACCTATGACACTACAAGAAATAGGTGATGAACTATCACTTACAAAAGAAAGGGTTAGACAAATTAAAGAAAAATCTTTAAGAAAATTGAGAAATGATAGTTATCAGTTGTTAGAGTACTTAACGGATTAGTTAGTATTTATCATTAAAGGTTAAATATGAAAAAACGACTCTTTCCATTATTAATAACGTTATCAGCATTGGCCGTTTCCGGTAGTGCAGCATTTTATTCGGTATTCGGACTTAGTAAACTATTTGCTGGAGCTGCTACACAAGTAATCATAATGGCAGGTTCCCTAGAATTTGCAAAACTTGTAGTAGCCTCCCTACTATACCAATACTGGGATACTATAAATAAATGGTTAAGAACCTACCTAGCAATAGCGGTATTAGTTTTAATGGTGATAACATCAGGTGGTATATATGGATTTTTATCAGGAGCTTACCAGTCAACAGCAACACAATCAGAACTACTAGATAAGTCACTTTTAATACTTAACCAAAAACAAATCAGATTCCAAGAAACGAAAGAAGACATAACCCTTGAGAAAACCCAGATAACCAAATCAATTTCAGACTTAAGAATATCCCTATCAACACCAGGTATGGTATCTTATTGGGACGAGAACTCTCAAACCGTAATTACAACAACATCTAGTTCTACAAGAAGAGCGTTACAATCAGAACTAAAAACCACAATTACCGATAGAGACAACCTAAATATAAAATTAGAAGCGATACTAGACTCAATTGGTAAAACAGACATGGGTTTATTAGATAAAGAAATATCTAATGAGGGTGAACGAGAATTGGGACCATTAAAATATCTTGCAGAAACAACCGGGTACCCAATGAATGAAGTCGTAAACTGGTTTTTATTACTTATTATATTGGTATTCGACCCATTAGCGATTGCGTTGGTTATAGCGTCTAATATGGCCTTTGCTAAATTAAAGAAACCAGAAGATAATGTCATAGAGGGACATATTGATGGTGAATCTATTAAAGAAGAACAGAAAGAAATAGACGAAGATTATTTTACCGAGTTACATGATTATATTGAATTCACTAAAGAAGACCTACTAGATGATTTAACATACCCACAATTCATAGGAAAACACCACCATAATCCGGAAATAGAAACACCGACACACAACCCAGACACCGACGAACTTGATTTAACCTCACGTAGTGAAGAAGATGAAAGAAGGATGGATATAATAGGTCAAAATGGTAATGATGGATTGCATTATGAAAAAGAAATAGAAGAACCCAGAATAATTAAATCCGAAGATGATTTAAATGAAAAGGAATTGGAAGAATTAAGTAAAGAAGTGGGTAGGGTGGAAAAAGAAATTGATAAAAAGAACAAAGATAGAATACAACCAACACACAAAGACCTTGAAAAATTGGCTAAAGCTCTTAATATTGTTAATGAAGAATTAGAACCTGAAAAAGAAGAAGGGATTGTGGGTATAAACAATGAGTATGATAAACTAGGTTTGGAAGAATTTTTTTTAAGGGAAGGTGATGGTGGCAGTAGGAAACAATTATATGATTTATTAGTGTATAATGGTTACGACAAAGCTTTTTTAAGGAAAAAAGATACCAGTACCGATTATAACCTAATTAACACACCTAATGGAACCACTGAAGAGGATGTCGTATATAGTGAAGATGAAGTAGAAGATTATAGGCTAACTGATACAACACAAACACTAATAACTAAAATAGTTAAAGAAGAATCTATAGATGAAACAACCATCAAATACAAAGGAAGGAAATAACCAAATACTATTATGTAATAGTCATAGGGTGGCAAAAGATTTTTTAGTTGGTTTAAAATTAAGGAATAATGGTAAGCATAATAAAGTCCCTAATTACTTCATAGAAAAAGACGGTAAAGTACATAACCTTAATAAAAGTGACATAACACCCCAATACTTATCTGGGTATTGTGATTCTGGGGTTACTGTTATCGCTTTAGAAAATTTAGGGTGGATTAAAAGAAGAAGTAATGACGGTAAGTTTATTGACTGGTTGGGTAATATTTATAATAATAAGGTACACCAGAAAAAATGGAGAGGTAAATTATTTTGGGACGAATATACAGACAAACAAACTGAATCCACTTCAGAGTTGATTAAAAATGTTTGTAAACAAAAGAACATACCTAACGAATTTATAGGTCATAATGTATTGGTGGAAGGTGTCGAACATTTTAGGGGGATTGTCTCTAGAAGTAATTATAATGAATATTGGACGGACTTAAATCCGTCATTTAATTTTGAACTACTATGAAAAAAATAAAAGAAATAAAGGATGTAGTTGGTTACCACAACCAACAATACGATGAAATGAAATCGTTACTAAATAAGTCTAGACAATTACTGGAACAAAAAGTAGAAACCCAACCACTTGACAGGGATAGGGAAAAGGTAAAAGAATATGAAGTTTCTAGTGGTAAAATTGTGGTGCATGGGTATACGACAACAGATGTCACATTAACCGACGAAGAAAAAAACACATATCAAGAAACAATGGACGACTTCGTAGAACAAGTTTCAGACTTGGTAGATTATAACACATTAAATATATATAATAATAATGTGGAGTGGTCAGGTAATTTAGTTAAATTTGATACTGAATTTTATTACAGTGTTGGTGAAAGAAATGGTGTTTACTTAAGTGGGGCAATGGTGAAAATAGACGAGGAAGCCCTAGAAATGTTAACCAGTCTAAAAAGTTACTACCAAACATTCTCAGTAAAATGGGCAAAAGTATTGGCTGATAGAAAGTCAACTAAAACTATGGAAGTAGAAAACGAATAATATGGAATTTTTAAGAAAATCGTGGAAGTGGGTGTTAGGGTTTATAGGATTCTTTGTAGGTCTTGTATGGATGGTGAATGCAAACTCAAGTAGGAAGGTCAAGAAGATTAAAAAAAATATTAGAAGTAACGAAAATAAAACTAGTGAGGTTGATGGTAAGATAAAGTATATTAAGAAGAAAAAGAAAGTTGTAAAAAAGAAAATATCTGACACGAATAATGAGATAAGGGACGTAAAAAATAAAAAACCTAAAGTAAAAAAGAATAACGGAAAACAGGCAACTAACGCGTTAAAGGGTAGACTTAAAAAACGTAACTAATATGAAAAAACTAATACTAATATTATTATTACTTACCCCAGTATGGGCCTTTACCCAAACACACGATTTTACTGAAAAAGAGGTGATTGGTCTGGATTCACTATTTCAAGTGTACGAACAAACAGACAGTTTACAGAAATTAGAGATTAAGTTACTTAACATACAGATTGGGAATTATGCAACGTTACACACACAAGATAGTTTACATGTAGCTTTTATGAATGAGAAGACAGACCTACTAAATCAACGAATAGACTTATATATTGACCTAACAAAAGAACTAAGACCAAAATGGCACAATAAACCGGTAATTTACTTCTTTTTGGGTG
>Ga0114918_10001522_pt1 | contig 20745 bp, 39 predicted proteins | sample LantaG_FD_87015 | JGI IMG/M metagenome (GOLD analysis project Ga0114918, IMG submission 87015) | Deep subsurface microbial communities from Baltic Sea to uncover new lineages of life (NeLLi) - Landsort_02402 metaG | ecosystem: Environmental > Aquatic > Marine > Oceanic > Sediment | place... | reverse complement strand
CCGTAAACGTTGGACACGTATCTATTAAATACACAGATTTTGTGCTGGGGCACGTAAACTCTATCCAAGCATAAGGTTGGTCAAACTCACCTTTGCTGTTCTGTAAGAAGGGATATGAGGTTTTTGTTTTGTATATCCTTATAGTTTCAGCATAACCATTCTTGTGTGTAATATTCTTCTCATCAACAGTAATTGCATCTAACATTTCTAGTAATCCTTCATTTCCAAAGTTCTCTTTTATAATAGTGATGATGGCTGCTTTAATATCCTCATTACTCTCATTGTGGAAACGTATCTCTGCATTGATTAAAGAATCACAATCGTTGAATATCTCCTCCTCAATGAACCTACCATTCACATAGTGCTGACCATATCCATCAGCAAACTCAATAGCATACCCTGTTGTGCAATGTAAGTCATTGTTTGCATTTCTTGCAATCTTTTTTGGGTATTTTGATACCAAGCAAACCTCATCCATCTGGATTTGTGCATAAGAGTTTTCAACACACTCTAGGATTAGGTTAAAATCCTCTCTGTATTCGTCAAGGAAGTCAAAGTTATCCATAAAATAGCCATAGAATGACAACCAAGGAATATCTTCTGCATTGATGTAAACCGAGAATGGTTCATATTCAATGTTATCCCCTGTATTACCCTTCAACCTGTTGATTTCTAATTGACAGGCCATTGGGCTATCTAATAGAACCACTCTTGGTTCTTCAAGGCCACAAAATTTGTATAATTTTTTCATGGCTATCTCTGTTTTTTCAACATTATGGTTTTGATAAAACTCATAGTTAAAAATTTTGCTCAACCAGGCATCTCTATGGATGTCAAGTTTTGCTTCTTGCTCTGCTGTTAGACTTTCAATTTTGTTCATATTCTGTTTTTAACTTTAAATAAATATAATATATTTTTTTCATAATTCAAAATCATATTGTAACTAAAAACCACCGTTTTGCATTAATTTTATTGTAGATAAAACCAATTTTGTTTTTGAAAAAGTTTCAGCATCTGAACTAGTTTCAAACAACTTGCCAAATGTTAAAATAATAGTTTCATGCATTTCTTTTTTTTCAATGCCCTTATTTGGACCAGAAAAAACCATTGAACCAACTTCCTCAATTTGTACAACTTGCACTTGAAACCAAAATCCTGTCTTTACTACTTTTGTGGTGATTTCCATTGTGTTTGTTTTTTGTTAATGCAAAGATAATCTTTAATTTTGAATAAACAAACACAATGGATAAATTTTTCATTTTATTTTATAATAATCTTCCAAGAAGGAATGTAATCCCTCAATTGTTCTGGGGATTTCCACATTAGTTTCTTTTGTTCCAAAATCTATGTCAAAAATATAGAAATGAATCCACTCCCAGCCAATGTTTCCATACTCTTTCAATATGGTTTCTTCAAATGATTTAAAGAATACATCCCATATTGCAGGTTGATCCTCTTTCTCTGAATGGAACTTTTTAAAATTATCCATTGTAATCTTGAACTTATCTAATGTCATTTGTTTTTACTTTTTATATGTTAATATCAAAATATAATCTTCATAGTCCCATGACCTATGAATGTAATAATCACTATCAATTAACTTATAACCAAATTCTAATCCTAAATTCTTTGCTCTTTTGCTCACAAAATCTTTAATAATCTCTTCCTCTGTTTTACCTTTATATTGTGTTTGTTTTTTAAAGCCACCCCAACATAAATTAGAAAACCCCTCATAGTATTTAAAAGTTTTATCATTGATATACTGGATATATGTTTGATGTTCATAGCCATCATAATGATCAGGTTCTAACAATAAATCATAATCTGGTTCATCAGATAACTCTTCTTTAATATCCTCATCAGAAATATTCTTTAAATACTGGTCTATTAAGTCTTTCCTTAAAGCATCAGCAAAAGAACCTTCTGGTAAACAATTAGTTTGTTCATTTAAATAACCCTTTATTGTAGTCTTAATGGAACTTCTCAAATCATTCATAGTTATTACTTTTTGTTACGAAGCAAAGATAATAAAAATTTATACAATTCTCTACTATTTGTGATAGATTTTAGTTCTTGATCATAATATTCATCATCAACCAATCTTCTTTTAATAACAACTAACTCATCATCACCCAGGTATAAAAATGTCCCAGTAAAGTCATCATCTTTTTTTAGATTCCAAACATAACCCCCACCCCAATCTGCATTGTTTGAGAATGGGTTTTTATCTAAATGGTTGCTAATAACTCTCTTTAATTTGGATGTGTTATAGAATATATCATCACCATCTTCAAATTCATCAAATGATAACTTATTGCCATCTGAATCAAATGTATTGTCATCATCACTAAATAACCATTCTTCTAAATCTGAATCAATATCATTATCACTATACTGTTCTAAATATGTCTTTTCATCAGGTGTTAGGCTTTCTTTCCCATTCTGACTAACCTTATCTAATATTTTATTAGCATTCTCCTCATTCTCATTCACAAAGTCTTTTATGGTGGCTTCTATAAGTTTTCTTAATTTCATATTTTTATTTTACATATAAATATAAGCAATTAATAATCCATCTTGGAATTTATTCTGTAAAGTCATAAAACTTTAAATGATTACCAAATGTTGGTAATTCCAAATCTTTGTCAGATATAATCATATCTTCTTTTGGTATTCCCCAATCAATGTTCAAAGTTGAATCATTATATATGATGCCTCCCTCTGATATTTTGCTAAAGTATGCATCAGTCTTATATATAACATCAGCCACTTCACTCAACGTGACAAATCCATGTGCAAATCCCTTTGGCACAAATAACTGATAATTATTAACATCATTTAATATAATGCCATATTTTTGACCATAAGTTTTTGAATATGGCCTCAAATCAACCACAACATCAAATATCTCACCCCTAACCACTCTAACCAGTTTTGATTGCATATATGCCCCAATCTGGTAATGCAAGCCCCTCAATACCCCATATTTTGACCGTGAATGGTTATCTTGGACAAAGTGGTGGTTTATGTGGGAAGAAAACACGTCACTATTATACGCCTCCATAAAGTATCCACGGCTATCTCCATAAACGTTTGGCTCAAAAAAAAACAAGTCTGGTATATTTGTTTCGTATTTCTTCATATATTAATATTTAATCTAATCATTATAAAATTTATTTAAAATTTCATCTTCAACTTTTTCCCAATTATTATTATAATATTGTTCTGTTTCATCATCCATAAAATAAGTAGGTTCAAATTCGTGTTCTTCGCTCCTACCAGTGCCAAGTTGATTTAAAATACCTTCAATTTCTGTTAATTTACCATCAATAGTAATTTGATAATTGACATGCAATTTATCTGATTCTGTAATTTCAATATCCAAATTTTCTTTTCTTAATGGTTCATTATTTATTAATTTCCATTTTAATGGCGCTTTTTGTTTTTCCTTTTCTTCAAGGAATACAAATATTTTTTTAAGTTGTTCTTTTTCCACTATCTAAATATTTTTATTATATATAAATATAATAATGATTATTTTTTCAAACTCTGGAAAATATGTGCAATAACATCCACTGTCCAACCATTGCCCAACATTTTGTATCTATGTGAATCCAATAAACCAACATTTGTATAGTTATCCGGAACAGTTTGCAACCTCTCACATTCCAAAGGTGTTGGTATTCTCAAATAATCATCAGAAAACTTTATGTTTGTTGATCCTGAATTTGATATTCCATGCCCAGATGTTGTCAATGTCTTTGACTTCCTTTCTGGTGGTCTAATATTGCCCCTGGATTTCTTGTATGATAATGTTCCCTCTTTCTTCTTATAGAACCTCTCTGTGATGTTATATTTCTCATCCACCTTATCTTCCATAATATCCTTCAAGTGCAATCCTAGGTCATCTGGTTGGCTTATTTGACCAATATTTGTCCAATATAATCTCTTCCTATCCTGGGCTGAAACAAGGTTTGAATTTATCATCACAGGCTCAACTCCCAATGTGTCAGTTATGATTTTTTTCCAATAATCTTTCATCATCACATTTTCAAGAAGAAAGTATTTGGGTTTTAATTCCTTCAATAATCTAACATATTCCCAGAACAAATAGGATTCACCCTCAAACTCATATCCTTGCTCTTTTAATTCAAGATATGAATCCAATGATAATATATCCCTCTGATCTTTTGTTGACATGCCTTTCATTTTTCCAGCAAATGAAAAAGATTGACAAGGTGAACCCCCCATTATCAAATCAATTTGGGGTAAATCACTTGCCTTAATCTTTGAAACATCTCCCAACTGTATTGTATTTGGGAAATTATGTTGTGTGACCTTTATGGAATTATTCTCAACCTCTGATGCAAAATATTTATAATAGTCAATTCCAACACGGTTTAGGGCAATCTGCCCACAACTCATTCCATCAAATAAACTTAATACATTCATATTCATTTTGTTTGTAATCCTGGTTGGATTTGAACCAACGGTCCCCTAATTAAAAGTTAGGTGCTTTAAACCACTAAGCTACAGGATTATTAAAAATTGGCGGTCCTGCCGGGAATTGAACCCGACACTTTGCCGTGACAGGGCAATATTATAGCCGATTAACTACAGGACCTTTTTAAAATTGTTACCACAACTGGATTCGAACCAATACTAACAGAATCAAAATCTGTGGTGCTACCATTACACCATGTGGCAATTAAAAAAGAAATAAGTTTTTTGTCCCCGTTGAACATCATGATCCAGTTTTACCTGGATGGTTGGATTTTCCTAGTTGCTACCAAATTGACCACAGCAGCCCATAGTTATATCAAACTCTCGGTCACTTGCTAATATATCGCGAATCAAGCAAGTTAAACCTTACATATACCCTGGGGTTTCACCAGAGTCGTCACTCATTTTCATCTTTTGAGGTTAGTGTTAGAATTGAACTAACTCTATGAGATTTGCAGTCTCACTGGTCTCCATGACCAAACTAACCATAATTGGGTGTTTGATGGGATTTGAACCCACATTTAATATGATTCACAGACATACCCCGAAGGCCAATACGGGTTCCAAACACAGTGGTCTTATAGGGATTTGAACCCCAACTTCAGCATCCGTAGTGCTGTGTGCTGTCATTACACAATAAGACCAAAATCAATCAAGCATTCTACTCCCAGCCCCGAGGAATTGTATCTAACTTAGCCCATCTCACCGCTGTGTGGGTACTTGACCTTTTGTATTTTCCAAGTAGAAAGAAGGGGATTCTAAAACCATACATGATACCATACATGATACCATACATGATACCGCACATGATACCGCACATGATACCGCTCAAGTTACCCCCCAAGTGTCCTTCTATCTTTTGCGCAGGTGGAGGGATTTGAACCCCCAGGTCTTTGGTTTTGGAGACCAACATGTTACCAATTACACCACACCTACTTTAAAATCACTTGGATTTTTTGCCATCCAATTCTGTAAGTTTGCTTTCAAACTCTACAAGTTTTCTGTCAAATCTATTCTCAACCTCATCAATGATATTATAAATATCCCTGTGGAAGTTTGAATTAGCATGTTCTTTATCTTTTAATTCATCTGTGATTGCGTTCACTTTGGCTTTAAGATAAATAACACCAGTGAATGACCAAAATAATGTTACAATAATTGTGGTGACAATTGCACCTAATGCAAATTCTATCATAGTTCTGTTTTTAATTTACTTAAATCATCATTTAATCTTGTAATAAAAGATTCCTCACCATCATCACCAGACACCAACCAGTCTATCCTTTGTGCATAAACATAAGCATTCTGTAAATGAGTTATTCCTTTTTTAAATTCCTCAATAACTTCATCTGGATATTTATGCCAGAACATATCTTCTGGATACTTATTAAAATAATCATCATCAAAAGCACCCCAAGCACCATCTATAATTTCTTGTTCTGTTTTAACTCTATCATTGTTTGCAATCAATTCTTCAATAGAAACAATCATATTCCGTATTCGAGCCTGGTCATAGTTAAAAAATCCTCCGGACATAGTTTTAGTTTTAGTTTGAGCCAATAGAGGGATTTGAACCCCCAACCCCATCTTTACAAAAGATGTGTTCTACCGTTGAACTATATTGGCCTATAATTTTATCTCGAACCTTTTACGCATTTTATCAATTGCCTCATCTGGCACATTATGAACATTCTTACCCCCATGTCTATTCTCAACAACTATGGAATAAACTCTATATCCATATTTCTCTGCTAACTCATAGTAAGGTTTCATCTCCCATTCTTGGGTGAATGTGTTTGATACAACAATTCTATCAACATTATACCCAGAATTATCCACCTCCATCCACTTTCTAACTTCTTCTCTGCACCAAGCATGAGCCTCTTTCAATTTTGATGCATCAAATTTATATTCACCATAGTGCATAAAGTATCTATCTGCTTCAACCAATGATCCACCCAACTGGGTAGCCAATGTTGATTTTCCTGAACCAGGTAAGCCTCTTAATAAGAAAAGTTCCTTTGCCATAATCTTCTTTTTATTTAATAAACATTAAAAGGTAAGTTTGTGTTCAACACAGTATGACCTTCTTTTTTAACTTAATTTTTTCCATTGTTCTTTTGGTTTGATTACCTCACAAAGATAAACTAAATTTTCCAGAATTCCAAATGTTTTTTTGTAGTCAGGAGAGGAATTGAACCTCTCTACAGGGAATTACCCGACATCCACGACCTTCCATCGGACTCGAACCGACCTTGCACCAAGCCTGACTATTTTATTTCCTCTACAAAGATAAACTAAAGTTTCCAGACTTCCAAATGTATTTAAAACTTTTTCATTTTGTAATGAATGGCAATGAATTTCTCATGATTTATATCATTTTCATCACATATTTTAATGATTTCTCTTAATTTACCACTAACTTCTGAAACAACTTCACCTAATTTGTTGATCTGGATTGAATAAGTTGTTTTAACCTATCAATATTTTCTTGTAATTTCATACACTAAATTTACAATAAATATATCCATTAACTAATTAAATCAAATGATACATTATTACTATCCATCAATTCATGTAAGGTTGTCCTAACTTGAACCAAAGCATCATGTACCTCCTGGCTCATTGTGTCTGGTGCATACTTTGTCTCTGACCTCAAGTGTTGATCCAGTTCATATAAAGTCATCATTATGTCCCTACCTTTTGCAGCCAACATAAATTGCTCCATATCCTCTGGTAGATTAAATTCCAATATTGCTTTTGCCATTTTATTTAGTTTTTAATGAATTTATAAAGTTCAAGTAATAATAACCCAGCTTCAGCCTTGTTTAGAAACATCTTACCCCTATCATGATTGATATAGGTATGAACAACAAGGATTTCCTCTGAACCATTTGATTTGTCAATGGTCACTACTGGTGCTTCAACATAAATTTCATTGGTTTCTGTATTCATTTTGTTCTTGTTTAGGTCTCAAAGATACAACAATAATTTTAATAATCCCAATTATCTCTATTTATTTTTTTACCGTCATAAAAATAAAATTTAATTGTGTGTAAAAAAGTTTTCTATAAGATGTAGCAAGGACAGGAATCGAACCTGTATAATAGCAACCACAACATTAAAAGGGCAAAGTGCTATATTCCCTTGTAGTGTCTAACCATTCCACCACCTTGCTAAAATTTAAAGCAACCCAACTCAGAAGGGTATTTGTTACACCATCACAACTTTTGCCTATACTCTGGTTAATTACTCCATCTGTACCCAACAGCTTTATGTTGGCTTATAGTTGACTATTTTGATATAACTCACAACTTTATTTGTTGGGGTTACTTTGTAGTCAGGACAGGATTCGAACCTATATTGTTGAATTACCCAGCTTCAACTGCTTAAGTATAGCGTTTACCATTCCGCCACCTGACTAATCTGTTATCTACCATAACTTGTTAGTAAATCCTGTTCACGTTCTTGTATATTATTTTTCTCAATCCAAGCGTAAATAGTATCACTAACTACTGAATTATTTAATCCCTGATGATACGCATCTTCTTTGATATGTTCAGGAAACTCTTCAAATAAATCCTCCAATTCAGACTGGGATAATTTTTTGGATTTATCCCACATTGCACTTAATACAACGTCATGTAAATGACTCCATTCATTTTTTTCAAATTGTCTCATAACTTATTTATTTTGTAGTCAGGACAGGATTCGAACCTGTGATAATCCCCATCAGCACAATGGTTAAAGCAGGGATCCCGTAGCGGTTGGGGCTCTATCAAACCAGTCCATTGTTTCGGAGCGTGTACCAACTCGCCTCCTGACTATTTAATTCCTATACAAAGATAAACTAAAGTTTCTAAAAATCCAAAAAAAATTAACACCCTAATTTATCCAACTTACAGATGTTATGGCTGTCCCCCACAGAAGGGGGTTAGGAATAGTCATTTTGTCCTGATGAGGTCGAGGTGACATCCTCTGACGTTCTCCCTATACGTCAATGTACGTGCCCATACAGTAATCACTCTGTTTCTTCATATTGGACATACTATCTGGTGATTAACCAGAACGTGTAGCAAGAGTAGGATTCGAACCTACAAGCCAGGCTCAACAGCCCAGAACAGTTTTGTTTAACGTCAGCATCCTTCTGATTTCTGTTTTGCGTGTGCCAATTCGCCACCTTGCTATTATAATTTATTTAAACTGATTCACAATAATTAATTTGTTCCTCTACAACTTCTTCAATCATTGGTTGGTTATCTAATTGCTCAATAACAATATTTATTGCTTCAGGATAGTTTGTGGCGTTTGGACGAAAATATATTCCCACCAAACCTAACACCTCATTGTTAATGTAATGACGATTCTTTCCTTTACCATTTACAATTTCATGATCCATTGATACATCATTCCAATCATGTAATACACATTGATTACCACCTTTGATTTTGTAATGTAGCCTAACTATATTGTTATGACTAAACTGTTTAATAAATTCTCCTAGTTTCATGCTATTATTTTTTGTGGCAAGGGCAGGATTCGAACCTGCACGATAGATTTTGTATGATTTGTTAGGTTATTTTCTCTGTTTTACGTTGCAACATCTATCCAACCCTTAAGCGTCTACCAAGTTATAACAGGAATTAAACACCTTAATGATTTAACTCACATTATAAACATTCCGCCACCTTGCTAATGCTGTCTTTCCAAGCTGTCACCCACTTATAAGCCTCTAGGTTTTTGTTCCTGTCAGGGTGAGGCAATTAGCTGCATTGCAACTGTAGTCAGGGCCGGATTCGAACCGGATAAGCAACCGTTTTTAATGGACTTGGAAACCATCCCGCATTACACCCACCTGACTATTTAATGTCATTATTGAGTTTACTCCCTTGTAAATCATAATAGTTTGCAACCTCCTATGGTATTCCTCATTTGTTCTGTTCTTAGCTGTGAGTATAATAACATTTGTATGGGTGAAGGGACTCGAACCCTTATACCTCACGGCACCAGATTCTAATTCTGGCATGTCTTCCAATTCCATCACACCCACATAACTATCATAATTCCTTATTGACAATTCAAAGATACATCAATGTTTTCATAAAACCTAATTTAACTTTGTGAATTGCACTACTTGAGTATATGTCTTATCATTAATTTGATTTTCCAATTGATCACATATTTTAATAGTTATTTGATCATATTCACCACGAGGCACTTTGCCACGTAATTGCATTATATTTAAATACCTCACGTGCTTAAATACCTGCTCAGAAACATTCATAATTTTTGCCATACTATTTTTTTTTTTAAAAATTCAAGTTGCAGAAATGAGAAGTTATATAGACAAAAACAAAATCAAAATAAAAATCAAAGACCCAACTTACTTCAAAGGCAAAAACAAAAACCAAGCCCTTTTTTATTGCATAATTAACAATTTAATGTAACCTATGCAATGTTTGGGTTCTATCCCAGTTTTATGTTTGTAAGTTGGCGGTTGTGATATTCATCATTTGTAGTTTTTTGTCAACCTTTCGGTTAACCGGTCATTAATATACCTCCCATTCCCGCATAAAAGTGGGGGTGCTTAAACTCTTGCAAAACACCCCACACTACCCTTACTCTTTGCTATCACCAATTGTTCCCAAGAACTGATCAACAACTGGCTTAAATCTTGCATCAACCATAATTCTTAATGCAGCAACTCTTCCAGTTTCTTCCTGGATTTTGGAATTAAATTCTAATTCGGCTTTCTTTCTCTTACCCTGCCATTCTTGAATTGCAATAGAGTATTGCGTATTCAACTTGTTGTTGGCCTCATTAACCAAAGTTTGCAAAGCAGCATTCTCATTTGCAATTTTTGCATTCTCCACCGTAACCAGGTTCTTCACCTTTGCTTTGTAGTAATTAACCTTCTGCTCATATTGTCTATGAATAGCAGATAAGTTTTTGTGCAACTCACCCAACTCATCAATTGTGTGATGAATTGTGACATCCATTGGGGTTTTCTTCTCCCTCTCCAATTCAATCCATTCCAGAGTTTTTAACTTTGGCAATTCACTTCTCAATTTATCCAATTTACCACCCTTATGGATAAACTGACCATAATGGGCAGCAAAGGCTTCCGCCTCCAAATACTCATTATATTCGCTTGAGGTTAATTGTTGCCAACCCCACTCTTCATTTACCTCATCCTTGTAATCAATAACCTCATAATCTGGTGATGCAGGTTGGGGCACATCAAAGGTAAATGCTTTCTTTTTTAAAGCATCAAGCATCTTATCCTTTGCTTGGATATTATCCATTAGGAATGCCTGTGTTGCGTGTAGCCTTGCTTTCTCTTGAAGCAAATCCACAATGTTCCCTGGCATTTTAACCCCCTGTGTCTCAACATATACCCCAGTTGGTAGTGTCAAGGTCTTATGACAGTTATTCACACTATCAATCTTTGACTGAATATCCCTTGCCTCTTGATTGCAAAGATTGGAGATTGATTGTGCTTGTGATAAAGACAATCCTTTATTGGATAATGAATTAGTTCTCATAGTTATTGTTTTTTTTGGTTTAATATTTATTTTAATTAGGGTTAAATTTACTAGATGCATCTTTTAACATCTTTGGTAAATAGTCTTGCATTAACTGCTTTCTTGTCACTTCCCATTCAATTTCAGGCAAAGCATAATCTTCAAAGTAAGTATATCTAACCATACCACATAAGTTTGAACCTGCTTCTTTAACCTCATCCTCTCCCACCTTTACCTGGAATTTTCCTTCACCAAGGTGAGTTATTATATAGTCTTCTATTTCCATAATTTATTTTTCTTTTTACCCAATAACTGATTGATGCGGATTACCAAGTTGGCATAAAGCCTTACAAAGATTTTTACACCTTTTGGGGTTTCATCTAATATTTCTTGGAAAATCTTGCTCCTCATATATTGTTGTTTTTTCTTTAACAAAGATATTTATAATAAATCAACAAGTCAAACAATATGAAGAAAATAATTCTTTTAATTTCACTTTTCATTTCAAGCCATTCATTTGGCCAAATCCCCCAGGATAAACTATTGCACTTTGGTGCTGGTGTTGGCATTGGTGCAACCATAACTTTAACCCATAAGAAACCAAATATACATATTGGGTATGGGGATATAATTCAAAAAAGTGTAATGGCTGGGGCTGGTATTGGATTATTAAAAGAATCCTATGATGCATCAGTATATGGAAACAAGTATTTTGATGTTGGTGATGCTGCTGCAACCACATTGGGTTCATTGGTTGGATCCTTAATAATATATTCCATTGTTAAAGATAAAAGACCAAAATCAAAATACCGCTTCTGTCCCCAATTTTAAACAGTATGTGGAACAACCCACCTTATGCAATCCTGGGGATTTCTAGTTATATGCTTGTAGTTGTTGATATAACCCATCATATTTGCGGATCCAATTGCATTGGCTGAATGAACCTTAACCTCACATACTGGTGCGCCATCCATCCACTTTTCAACCAACCACTTGGTGCAATCCATTCCAGTTTTTTCTGTGATGTTGTTGTAGTCCAATGTGAAATTATGATATACATTGTTATGCCACTCTTTTATGGCAGTATCACCCAAGTCATGATCCAATGATATAAGTTTAATGTTTTCTAATCCAAGTTCATTTATCTTGGAAACAAACTCATCATAACTTCTAACTATAACCCATCTGATATTGCTGGTTATAGGTGTGCGCACATCATCTAAGTAAATGTTATATAATTTTAAATTTTTTTCCATATTTAGTTTGATTACTGGCAGTTTATTTTATTACGTTCTGCACAAAATTTGCAGTTTCCTTTGTGGGCAAGAAAATCTCTATCACCCCCTACTACACTTCCTACATATTCACATTCATCTATGACATAGGTTTTTATATATCTATTATTCACAGTTGATATAACTTCACCATCTTTTTCACATCCACAAAGAATGATAGATACCAACAATAAATAAGCAAATTTGTTCATATTAGTTATATTTTTTGTAAATTAATTCATAAGCACATTCTAATTGTTTCTCCCAAGAATCTATTGGATAACCAGATGATTGTGAGTTTAAGTTTTTTGACATCACTTTGAACTGGTCTGCACACCCCTCTGTTAACATTCGATACAATGGGGCATCAACATCCTTTATTTCCAAAGCAACTTTTCTTGTTGCACTCTCAACCTCATCCATAAGTTTCTGGATAGTACGCATTTTCTCCACTATTGTTGCCATATTCTATGAATTATATTGGTTCATTAAATCTGCAATATCAAATGCATTCTCTATATTAATAGACCTGTAAACAATTTTAACATCTTTATCTTCTGCTATGATACTTAATGCATCTTGCTCATCAACAACAAAAGCAGATGTTCCATCAAAAAGAACATAATGTAATCCCATAGTGAAATGTTTTTAGAAATTTCCGTGAATACCACATCTTCATTTCTTTCACAAATATACGCATTTTTTTTGAAACAAAAACTATTTATGGAAAAAAGAATATGGAAGCCAAAAATATCAAAAATGTAAAAAAAATTAAATATTACGAAGTTCCATTAGATGATGGAAAATTTGCATTAATGGACCAAAAGGAATTTGATAAATGGTCCGTAGGTTCACCAGATGATGCCATCACAAGAGCAAGTGGTTTTATTGAATACATTACATTTGAAATGGATGACAAGAATTACGCGATACCTGAATCAAAATTTGAAGCCTACATCAAAAAATTAAATGAAGATGCAAAAAACATATAAGATAATAATAATGTCAGACTTGCATCTGGGTATGAATGATTCAAAACCAAAAGAAATACTTAACTTCTTATCCAGAATACAAACAGATACCTTAATACTAAATGGAGATATCATTGATATTGATGCCCTAAATAGAGGAGCAAAATGGAAAAATAAACACACAAAAGTATTATTAAAAATACTTGAAATGTCAAAGAAGACAAAAGTGGTTTATGTTAGGGGAAATCATGATGATGTTATAAAGAACTTCTTTCACGCAAGAATAGCAGGTGTTGAATTTGCTGATGAATATGAAATACAACTTGAAGATGATAAAAGATATTTAGTCCTACATGGCGACCAACTTGAAAACTTTGAAGGAAAACTAAAAATACTTTACCATATTGGTTCAATAATGTATGATGCACTACTAACTCTAAATAACTACTACAACATCATTAGAGCAAAACTAAACCTACCATATCACTCCCTATCCAAAGCAGCAAAAACAAATGTAAAGAAAATAATGTCATTCATATTTAAGTTTGAAACCAAGGCCATTGAACTGGCTGAAAAAAGAAACTTTGATGGCATAATATGTGGTCATATCCATACACCAATAATAAAGAAAATATCCAATATAGAATACCTCAATAGTGGTGACTGGGTTGAAAATAGAACAGCATTAGCCTTGGATTCAAAAAACAAATGGTCAATCCTTTATCTTGAGTAATTCAAGATATTTCTTCCTAACCAATGCACCCAACTCCTGATCATTTGGTGTTTCCAATATTTCTTTTTCTGTAATTTCAATATTCATATAATTTGATTTAAAATTTTACTAACTGTTTCATCATCAACATGTATGGTTTCATATCTAACACCATACAAATCCAACATATCTTTTATCTCTTTATCAATCATTATTGATTCATCCAATGTCTGAAACCTTTCCCCCTCATCATATGATGAATTTAAATTACGTTCAAGAAAATAATTAACATTATCATACCTGTTAAACAAATTAACTATAAATGAATCAAATTCTTTGCCATATAAAGATGATATGAAATCCCCCTCTTTCTTATATTTTTCCTTATAAACAAGCGCAAATAATATTGGTGAATCACATATAACAAAATCAACCTTCCCATAAGACCTAACAATATTCCTATGCTGGTTAGCTGTAATATAAAACTGGTCTTTTATTGCACCCGTATTTTCATCCCAAGCCAAGTTTTTTGGAAATTCATATGGATTATCAACACTAATATGTTGTTTCTTTAATTCATACATCAAACCACTAGCAATGGTGCTTTTTCCAGCACCTGGACCAGCAAATAAATTTATTATCTGTGTTTTCATTTTTTTTTAAAAAGTTAAAAAAAAGATTTATGATGTCCAGTTTTTGGTGTAAAAAACTTGACACTAATCTGGCAAACTTGTCCCCCTCTTTGTGATAACTTTATATGCCATCTTATTTGCCATTCTTATGGCTTCTGTGATGCTTTCATTCTTATATAGGGATAATGTCAAGGCAGCAGTAAAAGTGTCTCCTGCTCCACTTACGTCAATTGTACGGGCATTCTTCTCTTGCATATAAACTATCCCATTGTGGGACACCCCGTTGCCACCCATTGTTATGATAAACTTGGCCTTGTTCTGATCAGTAATCAAATCCTTATTATTCTCATACTCATCCTGGTTTAATTTAATGTAATCAATGCTATTGATAATATCATCTGTTAATCTCCTCTTGCTATCCAATATGGTTATCTTGGATTGATTTGCTATTTTAACAATATCATCATTGGTCAAATAACCCTTATTGTAATCACTAATAATGGTAACACCATATTTGTTATCAATGTCTCCATAATAAGAATCAACATCGTTCTCTCCTGTATCAACCCTTATAAAAGAATGATTGCTCTTCTCATCCACATACCTCTTCTTCTTTATCTTATTCTTCTGTGTAATTAACCTTATACTCACACTTGAATCCATATTAATAACATTATTATATACATTCATAGCCATCCCACCAGCCTTAACCTTATGTGTTGGAATTAATACCGGAATAGGTGCTTCTGGTGATAGCCTTGTGCTTTTTGTATAAACATATATGTCTGTGCAACTTTCTCCTATTACTATAATCATTATCTATATATTTCTCCTTTTATAAACCCAGGTTTAATCATTTCTCTTAATTGTTCATCTGTATATTTTTCTAATTTTGTACTACCCATATACAACATGCCACCAACCTTTAAGCCTTTTGGTAATGAAGTTATTTTTATATGTCTTAAATCCAAATTACCACCAACTTTCAATCCTTCTGGTAATGATGTTATTTGTTCACAGCCAAATAATGACAAATCACGCCCAACTTTAAAACCTTTGGGTAATGAGGTTATCTTTGTATATGATAAATCCAAATTACCCCCAACTTCCAAGCCTTCTGGTAATGAGGTTATGTTTGAATCATATAGACTCAAATTACCCCCAACTTTCAATCCTTCTGATAATGAAGTTATATTTGTATATTCTAAATTCAAATCCATTTTAACTTTTAATCCTTTAGGTAATGAAGTTATGTCTGTGTCGTTCAAACTCAAATGACCCCCAACTTCCAAACCTTCTGGTAATGAGGTTATTTTTGATTGTGCTAAATACAAATCACCCCCAACTTTAAAACCTTTGGGTAATGAGGTTATATTTGTATATTCTAAATCCAAATCACCTTCAATGGTTAAATCTTTCTCTGTTAACGGTATATCATTCATATGTTTCCACAAAAATGGCGCTCTATGCTTCTCCTTCTCTTCAAGGAACTCAAATATTCTTTTTAATTGTTCTTCTTCCATTATCTATATATTTCTCCTTTTATAAAACCTGGCTTGACCATTTCTCTTAATTCATCATCTGAATGACTACGCAATAAAAAATCACTAGGTAGGTGTAAATCCTCACCTACCTCTAACCCTTTTGGTAATGATGTTAAATTATCACACCCAATTAACCACAATTGACCCCCAACTTTCAATCCTTCTGGTAAGGAGGTTATTGGTGTTTCAGATAAATCCAAATCACTCCCAACAGTTAAACCTTCTGGTAAAGAGGTTATTGGTGTTCCCCATAAAAGCAAATCTCCACCAACTTTTAATCCTTCTGGTAAGGAGGTTATGTCTAAATAGTTTAAATATAAACCTTCAACATTTAACTCCTCTTTTTTTATTGGTTCATTAAATATTATCTTCCATGCAATACTACCATACATTTCAGGTTTTTTTCCTTCATTTTCTAAAAGAAAATTTAATATTCTTTTTAATGCTTCTTTTTTCATTATCTATATATTTTTCCTTTTATAAATCCAGGTTTAATCATGTGTCTTATCTCATCATCTGTGTATTTTGTTAACTCTGTACGTGCCATATCCAAAGAAGCATGAACTTTTAGACCTTTTGGTAATGAGGTTATTTCTGAATCTCTTATATCTAGCCATCCACGAACTTCCAACCCTTCTGGTAATGAGGCTATTTTTGTATATACTAAATATAAAGTACCACCAACATACAATCCTTCTGGTAAGGAGGTTATTTTTGTTCTTCTTAAATCCAAAGTGCCACCAACTTTCAACCCTTCTGGTAATGATTTTATTTCTGAATATGCTAAATCCAAATTGCCGCTAACATTTAATTCTTCTTTTGTTAACGGCATATCATTCATATGCTTCCACAAAAATGGTGGGTTCCGTTGTTCCTTTTCTTCAAGGAACTCAAATATTGTTTTTAGTGTTTCTTTTTCCATAATTCACTCCCATTCATCATCTATTTCTCCACCTACTTGACCACCAGTTGATTCAATCTTGTTATATAACTGATCAACTGTATATGATTTGGCAAGTGGAGTATTAGCAATATAAAAATTATTATAAATGTGCAAATTATTTGGCACATTTGTTATTTCATTACATCCCATAATATATAAACTCTGACCAACATACAAATTGTCTGGAAGACTTGATATATTAGTATAATCTAAATATAAATCATCTTGAACATATAATCTATCTGGTAAATTTATTAACTCTTTGCAAAAACTAAAATTTATTGTACCTTTAACATATAAATCATTTGGCAATCTTTTAATTTCAGATCTATTTAAATCTAAATCACCATCATATACATATCTTTCATCACTTGAATGTGCCTCAAGTTCATCAACCAAATCTTGCTTAATAATAAAGTTTATGATTCTTCTAGGTTGATCCATATTTTCTCTCTCTTTGAGAAATTTGAATATCTTGCTTAATTGTTCTGCTCTCATATCCTTCTTATTCTTCCTATAAACCCAGGTTTAACCATTTCTGTTAATTCTTTATCTGTGTATTTTTTTAATTCTGTATTTTCTACATATAAGTCTCCAACAACTTCCAATCCTTTTGGTAATGAAGTTAATTCTGTGCAAAAACGTAAATTAAAAAATCCACCAACTTTTAACCCTTCAGGTAATGAGGTTATAGATGTACTTTCTAAATCCAAAAAACCTTTAACTTCAAATCCTTCTGGTAATGAGGTTATGTTAGTATATGATAAATCCAAATAATCATCAACAATTAATTCTTCTTTTGTTAATGGTTCATTATTTATTAATTTCCATGTAAATGGCACTTTATGTTCTCCTTTCACTTCGAGGAAATCAAATATTCTTTTTAATATTTCTTTTTTCATTATCTATATATTTCTCCTTCTATAAATCCAGGTTGAATCATTTCTCTTATTTCAATATCTGTATATTTTGTTATTTTTGCAAACCCTATTATCAAAAATCCATTAACTTCTAATCCTTTTGGTAATGATTTAATATTTTTACAACTATATAAACTCAAATTACCCCTAACTTTAAGTCCTTCTGGTAAGAATGATATTTCTGAATGAGCTAAATTCAAATTACCTTTAAAATTTAATTCTTCTTCTGTTAATGGTTGATTATTTATCAACTTCCAAATAAATGGTGTTTTATGTTCTTCATTTCCTTCAAGGAAATCAAATATTCTTTTTAATGCTTCGTTTTTCATCCCCTTTTTATTTTTCCTTTTATAAATCCAGGTTGAATCATCTTTCTTAATTTATAAGTAGTAAGTTCATTTAAAGATGAATATTCCAACATTATATCTCCAACAACTTCTAATCCTTTTGGTAATGACTTTATTGTTGTATATTGCAATAATAAATTACCACCAACTTTCAAACCTATTGGCAATGATTTTATTTGTTCGCTGCCAAATAATATTAAATCACCACCAATTTCCAAACCTTCTGGTAATGAAGTTAATTCTTTGCAATATACTAAAGTCAAATTACCATTAACTTTCAAATCATCTGGTAATGATTCTATCTTTGACTCTCGTAAATATAACTCACCACCAACTTCCAATCCTTTTGGTAATGATTTTATACCTGTATTTAATAAATTCAATACACCATCAACTTTTAAGCCTTCTGGTAATGATTCTATTTCTGAACGCATTAAATTTAATGACCCAACTTTCAAACTTTTTGGTAATGTTCTTATTGATGTATATGCTAAACTCAAATCACCAACAACTTCCAACCCTTCTGGTAAAGAGGTTATATTTGACCATTCTAAATTTAAATTACCCCCAACTTTCAATCCTTTTGGTAATGAGGTTATGTCTTTCATACTCAAATTCAAATCACCTTTAACATTCAAATCTTCCTTTGTTAATGGCTCATTAAAGACTATTTTCCATAGTAATGTCCCTTTAGTTTGGTGTGATTTCTTTTCCTTCTCTTCAAGGAAATCAAATATTCTTTTTAGTATTTCTTTTTTCATTATCTTACTATTTTTCCTTTTATAAATCCAGGTTTAATCATTTCTCTTATTTCTTCATCTATATAACCTTCTAATTCTGTATTTTCTATATACAAATCTCCACCAACTTCCAAACCTTTGGGTAAGGATGTTATTTTTGTGTAAGCTAAATCCAAATCCCCACCAACTTTTAATCCTTCTGGCAATGATGCTATATTTGAACCTTCCAAATATATATTACCTTTAACATCTAAATCACTTGGTAATGTTTTTAATTTAGGTGTATAAGATATATTAAGATTACCACTAACTTTTAACCCTTCTGGTAAATAGGTTATATTTGAATGTGTTAAAAATAAGCCATATTTAATGTTCAAATCTTCCTTTGTTAATGGCTCATTAAATGCAAGTTTCCATCTCAAAGTTCCTTTTACTTTGGCCAATTTATTTTCCTTCTCTTCAAGGAAATCAAATATTCTTTTTAATGTTTCTTTTTTCATTATCTATATATTTTTCCTTTTATAAAACCAGGCTTTATCACTTCTTTTAATTCTTCATCTGTGTATTTTTGTAATGGTGTATCATGAATATTCAAATAACCACCAACTTCCAATCCTTTTGGTAATGAGGTTATGTTATCACAATAAGCTAAATTCAAACCATCCCCAACTTTCAACCCTTCTGGTAATGAAGTTAATTCTTTGCAATATGCTAAATTCAAATTACCACCAACTTTTAATCCTTTTGGTAATGAATTTAATTTTTCAGAATATGATAAAACCAAATCACCACTAACTTTCAATCCTTCTGGTAATGAGGTTATCTTTGAATCAAATAAATACAAACGACCTTTAATATTTAATTCTTCTTTTGTGAATGGTATTTCACATTTGACTTTAATTATAAATGGCACTTTATGTTGTTCCTTCTCTTCAAGGAATTCAAATATTCTTTTTAGTTGTTCTTTTTTCATTATCAAATATATTACAATAAATATACAAAATAAAAAAACCCCTAGACTAATCCAAGAGTTTTTTTAAATTTAAAAAATGTCCAAGAAGATTATTAGTTTTTGTCCTTCAATAAGAACTTATTGCTAATGGCTTTAAATGAAATAACATTGTCAGATGTCCTAATTACAATACCTTCCATTTCTGTTTTTTCATTCAAGGATGACTTACCTTCAGCAAACTTCAATAACTCATCAATTGTTTTTGGTAAATCTGTTCCTGCCCTAATTGATAAGAGTGGTGCAACCTCCAACTGATTCCTTGCCATAAACATAGCAAACTCTGCATAATTAAACCTTTTGTGAGCATCAATGTCAAATGCTGTAAAGAACCTCACAGTATGCCCCTTTATCTTATATGGATTTCCCTGGATGCCCTCACCAATCAACTCACCTTGTATTGCAAAGTTCTTGTTTTTGGCTTTCATCTTGTTCTCCAAATCAAGTTCCCTTGCAACCTTCCAGAAAGTATTCCCCTCTGTTTCCAATAGTTCAAGATTTCTTGAGCAAACCCCAAACTCACCATTGTTTATATAGAATGTTGCAGAGGATCCATCCAGTTTTTCTGTTATATAGAAATTATCATTTGATTCTATATATGTCTTATACTCATTTGGAATATTCTG
>Ga0114918_10001521_pt1 | contig 20746 bp, 17 predicted proteins | sample LantaG_FD_87015 | JGI IMG/M metagenome (GOLD analysis project Ga0114918, IMG submission 87015) | Deep subsurface microbial communities from Baltic Sea to uncover new lineages of life (NeLLi) - Landsort_02402 metaG | ecosystem: Environmental > Aquatic > Marine > Oceanic > Sediment | place... | reverse complement strand
GTTCCTGATGACTGTGTAACTGTCCCAAATTGTGTGGTTGTGTGCTGTGGGCACAAGACGTTGGGATTTGCGCAAGCTCCAGAGCGTGACAAATCGGGCCTTGAGAAAGGTCCCACAATTATTGTGACAGTTATTGTGCAGCAAGTATGTTGCGACTGGAGGTCGTTTAGTGTATTTTTATAAGGCCGATGCAAACAAAAGTTGTAAAACTTGACCCGAACAGGCCTGACATAGCCAAAATCAAGGCAGCGGCAGCCCTCGTCGATACTGGTGGGCTTGTGGCCTTTCCAACAGAAACGGTTTATGGAATCGCCTGCCGGGTGGCTACAGAGTCGCTGACCAGGCTAAGCGAAGTCAAAGGTCGAGACGCTGAGAAGCACTACACGTTACATATCAGCCAAAAGAGTGATGTCGAAAAATACGTGCCGACCGTAGGAATCAGGGCGCACAAACTAATTGCACACGCTTGGCCGGGGCCTCTGACGTTGGTGTTTGATTTGAGTGCCGGAGACATCGACAAACAGCGAAACGGTCTCGAAGCAGATGTTTTCGTATACTTGTACAAGGATGATTCCATAGGGATTCGCTGGCCTGATAACGCAATAGCTTCGGCATTGCTGCAAGAAACGCGTAACCCTGTAGTAGCGCCGAGCGCAAACATAACAGGCCAGCCACCGGCCGTGGATGCAGAGGCGGTTCTTGCCCAATTCGCCAACCAAATTGATTTGTTGCTCGATGGAGGCCCGTGCAAATACAAAAAAAGCAGCACGGTTGTTAAAATGGGCAAAGAAGGCCTGGAGATTTTAAGGCCGGGTGTATATTCACAGACAGAGCTGGAAGAAATGTCGCGGGTTAAATTCCTGTTCGTTTGTACCGGCAATACCTGCCGAAGTCCTATGGCAGAAGGAATGTTTCGTAAATATCTGGCAAAAAAATTGGAATGTTCAGTTGACCAACTCGATGAAATGGGTTATAAAGTATCATCTGCCGGTGTTATGGATATGGCCGGCTTTCCTGCAAGTCCGGAAGCTATAGCAGCTTGTGCGGCTAAGGGAATTGACATAAAAGCTCATAAGAGCAGGATGCTGTCTGAACAACTCATCAAAGAAAGTGATTTTATATTTGTGAAGTGCCAAATGCACCGTGAACGAGTTGTTGCTCTTAGCCCCGAATCTGCAAACAGGTGTGTGCTATTAGCGGGAAATGAGGATATTGCTGACCCGATAGGCCAGTCACAACAGATATTTAATGACTGTGCAGATTTGATAGAAGAAGCTGTGAAAAAAAGGATTGGCGAGCTTGTGATATGAAGATAGTAGTTGGAAGCGACCATCGCGGTTTCGAGACCAAACAGCAAGTCAAGGCCATAATCGCCCAGATGGGCCATGAGTGTATTGATGTTGGCACGACCGACAGCAATCCGGTTGATTACCCTGACTTAGCTTATTCGGCGGCAATGGCGGTATCTGAAAGACGAGCCGACAGAGCTATTCTGGCCTGTGCCACCGGAATAGGGATGAGCATAGCAGCAAATAAAATAAAGGGAATCAGGGCTGCTATTTGCCACGATGAGCTGAATGCCCGGATTTCGCGCGACCACAATGACGCAAATGTGCTTTGTATATCAGGCGACCAAGTTGGAGAGGTATTGCTGCGAAAGATAGTGGAAGTCTGGCTTAGTACGGAATTTGCCGGCGGCAGACACCAAAGAAGAGTAAATAAAATAGCAGCTATCGAAGAAGGCAAAGACCCGGAAGAAGTAAAGAACGGATAGTAAACAGAGGTCAGAAGACAGAATTAGTTCGGGTGCGTCTTAACCTCTGACGCAAGAAAAGCGGACCGCAATTCGTCACACGAAATTGACCGCACACGAACCGAGACAGAATAGCATCCCCGGCTGGAATGTAGATTAGGTCAACGGGTCAATTCCTGCTCTTATTTTAGCGGCCAGTCATCCGGGCAGAAGGTCAGCCAATAATCGGCAAAGATGGCGTAGTCAACGAAATCGACCTCCTCGTTGCCGCTTAAATCGCCCGGCAGGTCGGCGCCGCTTTTGAGCCAGTCGTCGACGAAATTGCCCAGGTCTATTAAGTTAACCTTGCATGCCAGAACACCGTAGCCAAAGAGGGCTGCATCGTTAAAGTTTATCCAGCCGATATTTTCGCCCCAGGCGTATCCGCTGAAATGGCCGTCGCTGTCGATAGTGACGCCATAATCGTTTGCATCTGCGGGGACGTTTGGGTCGAAGTTGAGCCAGCCGACATTTTCGCCCCAGGCCAAGCCGGAGAGCTGCCCTGTTCCATCGTTGCTTACACCCGTGTTCGGGTCATCATCGTTCGGGTCAAGATTTATCCAGCCGATATTTTCAGCCCAGATAAAGCCGGTTAGTTTTTCATCGCTTACGGTCGCACCGACATTTGGCGCAGCTATATTTGGCTCGAAGTTCACCCAGCCGACGTTCTCGCCGTATGCGTATTGTGAGCCATCTTCGTTGGGGTCGATGTTCTCAGCAGATGCAACTGAAGCTGAGGCCAATGTGGTCACAACAAATATTGCCAATGTCAAACTTGTCTTATTCATCATCTTACCTTTCAATTAGAATGGGGCATTTCCGCCGCCGTCAGTGTCATCGCCGGTATTGGCGAAGTCAGTGGCGTTTCCAGAGGCGCGGTTGTTGGCATAGAAGCTGCCGGACCCAGAAAGATTAATACCGTTCCCGAGACTGCACATAGTCACCAGGTTCTCCTCGATGGCGTTCTCACCACCAGCAACGTAAATATTATTTTGCTTGTTGTATCCAGCCGTATTACTCTTGACCAGGCAACCATTGTAGACCCTTATCCCGCCATTGGGCGCATCGTCAGATAGATTATTGTAGTAGGCTGTGTTACCTGTCACCGTGCAGCAACCGCTGACGTAGAAGCCGCTTTTCTGGTTGTATTGAGCTGTGTTGTTAGTGACCGTGGTACTGGTGGCGGCATAGATGCCGTGATTGCCGTTGCTATACGCCGTGTTGGCGGTTACCGTGGAGCCGTCACCGGCAGAGATGCCGATAGACCCGTTGCTGTAGGCGGTGTTGCCGGTTACCGTACTGCCAGCGCCCGTCTGAATGCCGATCCCGCCGTTATCTGCTACAGTGCAGTCCTTGACCAGGTTTCCACGGCTACTAAGCTGGATGCCGTAGTACTCGTTTGAGATCGCCCGGACGTTAATGACCCGATGCTGGCTGGCGAGACCGAAGGCCTCACGAATACCATAATAAAAATCCCGCACGGTTCCGTTGCGGATTTCCACATTAGTACGGCCGCTCATATAGATGCCGCACTTCGTCCCTGAATCCGGGCCTTTGAGGGTGTAACCCATCAGGTCAATAGTCACATCATTGCATTCGATGGTAATAGCATTGGTATTGTTCGGCTCGAAACTTATGTGCTCTGCGAGGTAATACGAGTTGGGCTCGGTGATGGTCAGCGGCAGGTCAGCGGCGTGGATGGGAACTCTTGGCTCAACCTCAGCCAGTGTCTTCATCGTTGGCCCCGGCGGCGCATCTGGCTCCAGACTGCCTCCGCCAGCGGTCAGGCAAAACCATACCAGCCCTGCTAAAGCCAGTATACCCAACATAACCTTTGTGCTTTTCTCTTTCGTTTCCATTTTGCTACCTCCTAATTAAAGTTATATTGATTGTTACGAGATTCCCTACTTGAGAACTCGAAGTTCACCCAGCCGACGTTCTCGCCGTAGGCATACTGTGAACCGTCTTCATTAGGGTCAATGTTCTCAGCATATAGATTAACACAGCAAAATATCAAAAGGCCGACCAGAAAGAGATAGCCATACAAATATTTAGTTTTCATAATAAAACCCGCCTTTCTTCTTAAAACTCAAAATTGGCCCAGGGGTGGTTGGCATTGGCAGTTCCTGATATGTCGCCAACGCTGGTCACATCGACTATCGGGCCGTAGGCATTGTTGGCAGCGATGTCGTAATCAACGGTGTTCGTTGTAGCGGTGTTCTTTGCGATAAAGTTGCGGGTCGAGTCCACATCGATGCCACGGTCGTTCAGCAACACAGTATTGCTTTCAATCACGTTGCGGAGCGATGTCACATGGATGCCAGCTCCGTCGCCGCCAAAGCCATTACCACCGCAATCATTTCCGACAATTCGATTTCCGGTCGATGCTTTGATGCCATCGAGTGTATTTTCATTACAAGAATTGCGGGCCACCACAGCACCTGAGTTGACGTAGATTCCGTGCCCCCCGTTGCGGTCAGCGGTATTGTCAGCGACCGTGCCCAGGCCATCGAAATCTATCCCATTGCCGGTATTTAGTCTGGCGGTGTTGCCAATGATTGTGCAGCCGGTACCAGCATTAATACCGTGACTCTGGTTCTCATAGGTCGTGTTGCCGCTCACCGTGCAGCCGCCGCCGGCATAGATGCCATCCTGGCTATTCTCGTAACAGGTGTTGGCACTTACCTGGCTGCCATCGAGTGTTGAGATGCCGTGATAGCCATTTTTGTAACAAGTGTTGCCGGTTATCGTGCTGGCGCGAGTAGCGTAGATGCCATTAGAACCGTTATCAGCGACAGTACAGTCCTTCACCAGGTGGCCGTAGCCAAACAGGTAAATACCGCGATCCAGATTTGAAATCGCTCGCAGACCAATGACCCGGTGTTCTTTGCCGGTAGAAGATTTTTCATGAATAGCATGAAAGAAATCCCGTACCGTTCCGTTGCGGACTTCCACATTAGCACGCCCGTACATATAGATGCCGGACCATGGCCCCGAATCCGGGCCCTTGAGAGTGTAACCCATCAGGTCGATGGTCACGTCGTTGCATTCGATAGTAATAGCACGGTTGGCCGTGCTCGTGAAATGTATGTCCTCGACCAGATAATACGAGTTCGGCTCGGTGATGAACAGCGGCAAATCCGAGGCGTGAATCGGAATCCTCGGCTCGACCTCATCGAGCGTTTTCATCGTTGGCGCCGGCGGGGCAGACGGCTCCAAAGAACCGCCGACAGCGAACAGCGCAAACGCCAACAACCCAGCTAAAGCCAGCAAACTCATTACTACTTTTGTACTTTTGCGTTTCGTTTCCATTTTTTTACCTCCTTAATATTTCTTGTTCTTTCACAACAAATTAAAAACTAAATCAGCCAAAACTGACATCATTGCTACCACTTTTGTTTTTGCGTTTCACTTTTTCATTTTTGCCTCCTTAAATTATCTTTGTATTTGCCCTTAGAACGAATAATTTCCTCCGCCGTCTGTTTGGCCGGCAGTATTGCCATAGTCAGTGCCATTGCCTGATGCGCGGTTGTTGGCGTAGAAGCTGCCAGCGATTCTGAAATAGATGCCATAGCCTGCGCAATTGGTCACCAGATTCTCCTCAATTGCGTTGTCATCGTGAACGACATAAATATTATTCTGTTTGTTGTATGTGACAGTATTGCCCTTGACCAGACAGCCATATTCAACACGTATTCCGGCACCCGCCGCCGCATTTGACTGATTATTCTGATAAACAGTATTACCTGTCACCGTGGCGCCATTGGTATAGAGGCCATACATCTGGTTATAACGGACTGTGTTGCCGGTCACCGTGCAGCCAGGGCCAGTATAGATTCCGCAATACTGATTGTAGGAGGCTGTATTGCTGCTAACCGTACATCCATAGCCGGTACGGATGCCGCCAACTTCGTTATTGTAGGCCCGTGTTACCAATCAGTGTACAGCCCGAGCTGGTGTGGATGCCACGATGGCCATTCTCCGCGGCTGTGCAGTCCTTGACCAGGTGGCCAGAGCCTTCAAGATAAATGCCGGTATACTCATTCGATATCGCCCGGAGATTAACGACTCGGTGCTCTTTGCCGGAAGTGTAGGGCTCACAAATACCATAATAGAAATCCCGCACGGTTCCGTTTCGGATTTCCACATTACTGCGGCAGTTCATATAGATGCCGGACTTAGTCCCCGAATCCGGGCCTTTGAGAGTGAAACCCATCAGGTCAATGGTTACATCGCTGCACTCGATAGTAATAGCATCGTTTAGTGAGTCAGTGAAGTTTATGTTTTCTGCCAGATAATACGAGTTCGGCTCAGTGATGACCAGCGGCAAATCAGAGGCACGAATAGGAACTCTCGGCTCGATCTCATCGAGCGTCTTCATAGTCGGCCCCGGCGGTGCAAATGGCTCCAGAGAGCCGCCGACAGCGAACAGCGAAAAGGCCGCCAGGCCAGCTAAAGCCAATACGCTCGCCACAAGTTTTTTTCTTTTCTGCTTTGTTTCCATTTCTCTTCTCCTATAAAAATTGATTGATATGGTATTTCACACAGCACACTTCAGACGCACTGATAGTTCCTTGCAAAATTTTGCAGAATGGGTCTTAGAGAATTACATTTGTCCTCCAGATCAAATCGTCAGTGAACTGGTCGATTGATTATACAATTATACAATTTTTAGGCAGCAAAATCAAGCGAAAATTGGGCGTTTTTTGATTCCGGATTGTCGATTTACGATTTACGATTGGGAATTGAGATTGCCACGGCCTGCTCTGCAGGCTTCGCAATGACAAAAAAGGGATTCCTGGGCCTGCTTTCGCAGGGGTGACAATTTTACGTTCGCAGGTGTGAGAATCTTGCAGGAATGATGCAAAACAATTACAATTTTAGAGGAGGAATTTCGATGTTAAGATGTTTTTGCAAATTGCTTCTCAAGTTTCTTGCTACTTGTGGAAATTCTTTAATAACGTTTTTGGTCTGATTCGGGTCGTTCTGTAAGTTATAAAGGCAGGGGCCTTTACCTTGGTAATCGTCCCTTATATTCTGGAAATAGTGCCAATCCAAATTGTGGATTGCTCCAAACTGGTGGAAAACGGTGTAAACGTTGTCGTGTATCGAGGGGGCCTGGCCTGTTACTAACTTCCACATATTTTGCCCATCCATATTCTTATAATCACCGATTCCGAGCAGTGAAAGGAACGTGGGCATAAAATCAACAGCGCTGACGAGCCCGGCAACACGCTTTCCGGCGAGCTTCTTATCAGGGTGTTTTATAATCAAGGGGATTTGGGTGACACAGCTATTGAGAAGAGCGGGGGTTTTCTGGACACACCCTTGTTCGCCGAGGTGGGTGCCGTGGTCTGTTGAAAATACGATAATTGTATCGTCCATCAAGCCCATCTGTTCAACCCTTTTCAAGAGTCGGCCAATACAGTAATCGCTGAATGTTACTTCTGCTGCATAAAGGTCTCTGATAACGGGTAAATCATCGGGGCGTATGTCCTTGTTCCTGACTCCATATCCAAACAAATATCTTTCGTACGGATATTCTTTGCGATACATTTTCTGGAATCGTGGAGGCGCGTCCCACGGCTCATGAGGGTCGAACATATCAATCCAGAGCATAAACGGTTTACTGTTGATGTTTTGCTCCAGCCAATCCATAGCTGCGCTGCAGGATTGTGCACAGAAGTAATCTTCCTCGCTCTTCCTGTCCTGCGTATTCATCATATATTGACGTATATTTCTATCATATCGCTCGTTCCATAAATGGGCGGGCATATGCTTTTTGGGGTCGAACTTTTCCTTCGGGCCGCTTTTCCATCTGTCAGTTTCCTGGCCGCGAATCCATTGCCAGGAATCAAAGCCCCGATGAAAGTTGTAATTGGGCTGGAAGTGATGATAGGTATCAACAATAAAGCCGGTTGTGACATGGTGTTTGCGCATAACTTCGGCAAAGGTGACGTCATCCTTGCTGAGTGGCTGCCACTTCGCGTCGGGAAGGACGCTCTTTCCCGTGTGGTATACCCTTCGGCAGGGAATGGTTGGCAATCCTTCTGCATTAGCGTTTGTGAACAATACACTTTCTCTTGCAAACTTATCGAGATAAGGTGTTTTTATACGAGAACTGCCATAACAGCCGAGATGGTCCGCCCGCCAGGTATCTGCAATGATTACAATCATATTAAGGCCATTGGGTTTTGAGGTCCTGGGAATGCCGGGAGCCGGCTTTGGGGTGTCTTTTAGGTCTCCTGTCCATATTGGTGCTTCCGGTTTCTTATCTTTTGGCTTCTTTGCGGCTCCTCCAATCAATCCTACCGCACCAATGCCGGCTATTGTTCCAATAAAATTCCTTCTCGTGAGTAAGTTCTTGTTTTTCTCTGGTGCGCGCGAAGTTTTGTGTTTTTCCGACCTTTCTTTTCTATTCGGCATAATTTTTCTCCTTCCGAAAATTTGTGTATATTCGGTCTATTTGAGACCAGAAGCTGTGAAAGTATTGCAAAAACCGAGCGTTGTCAAACTTTTGCAGGGACGGGTTTCGGTTTTTTGGGTATGGCCTTTAGGGCTGCCCTTATTCTTTCTCTGCCTGCCTGAGTTTTGCGGCGAAGCTTGTCTGCAGGAGTGGTGCCTATAGAGCGCAATTTCTTGTATCTGTTCTCAAGCAGAATATCAACCTTCGTGCGTTTGAGGTCCCGCAGGGTTTTGACGATGTGTTCCTCCACATTGTAAACGGTGTCGTGGACATTGCGATGTGCGCCGCCGAGCGGCTCGGGAATAATTGCGTCGATTAGCTCAAGCTTGTACAAATCCCTGCTGGTCAATTTAAGTGCCTCTGCGGCGTCTGCGGCCTGCGAGCCGTCGCGCCAGAGAATTGCAGCGCAGCCCTCGGGTGATATGACCGAATAATATGCGAATTCGAGCATTGCCATCCTGTCACCGACGCCTATGCCCAGTGCGCCGCCTGAACCGCCTTCTCCGATGCAGATGCACACTATCGGGACTCTCAAACGGGACATTTCTATCAGGTTGACCGCTATGGCCTGGGCCTGGCCGCGCTCCTCAGCCCCGATGCCCGGATAGGCTCCTGGTGTGTCGATTAGCGTAACGACGGGGATGTTGTACTTTTCAGCGAATTTCATTTTGGCTATCGCCTTGCGATAGCCCTCAGGATTGGCACAGCCGAAATTGCAGGCAATCTTTTGCTTGGTGCTTCTGCCTTTGTTTTGTCCGACAACCAATACTTTCTCTCTTCCAATTTGCCCTAATCCCGTTATGATTGCACGGTCGTCGCCGAAGCATCTATCGCCGTGCAGTTCGCGAAAGTCTTTTACCATCAGATTGAGATAATCATCGAGGAGGGGTCTTTTGGGATGGCGGGCGACCTGAACGGTCTGCCAGGCGGTCAGGTTTGAATAGATTCGCCTGAGTTCGGTAACCTGCTCCCGCTGGAGCCGGCGAATCTCAGCAGAGTAGTCAATGCCTTTGACGGAGCTTAGCTTGCGCAGCTCGTTCATCTGACGGTCAAGGTCTGCTACTCGGTCTTCAAAGCCCAGATAGTCGCCGTCACCGATTTTATTGTTATTGTTTGGCATTTCGGTTTCGAATATTTGTGTCGTGCGCATCCGGAAATTACATTAGTGTCCGCACTACGAAAGTTCTCATAAAAAAATCCTGGCCCAAAAAAGTGGGCTCAGGCGCCCTTGTCTTTTGCCATATCCATCGGCTCTCTTTCTATCAAAACTAAGATATTAACGATTTTGGTCGCGTAAATCAAAGAAAAAAATTGACATCTTGCTTTGCTTACTATACTTTTTAGCAGAATCTGTTTGGATGTCTGCTTTTATAAGGTCTTTATTTTGAAGGACTTAAGGCAAATAACTGTGATAGGGCTGGGTCTTTTAGGCGGCTCGATAACTTTAGCGGTTTCGCGTATTTTTCCCCGCATAAGAACGGTAGGTTACACTCACCGCTCGGTTACTCGCCGAAAGGCAAGAGAATTGGCAGTTGCAACCGAAATCGTTGATGATATGAGCGAGAGTGTATCCGGCGCCGACCTTGTCATCCTGGCTACGCCCGTACGTACGTTTGAGAAAATCTTTAGCGCAATCGGGGACAGCTTGCGCCGCGGCTGTATTGTCACCGATGTCGGCTCGACGAAGGTTTTGCCGCACCGCTGGGCAGCAAAGAGACTGCCGAAGACAGTCCACTATGTCGGCTCTCATCCGATAGCCGGCTCAGAGCAAAGAGGTGTCGAGTTCGCCAGAGATGATCTATTTGACCAGGCCACTTGTATTCTAACAACGACGAAGAAAAGCAACAATCGAGCGGTGCGAACACTAAAGAGATTTTGGTCTGAGCTCGGATGTTGTGTGGAATTGATGAGGCCAGCGGACCATGACAGGATTTTTGCAAATGTGAGTCACCTGCCGCATATAGTAGCGGCGGCGTTGATAAATGCCAGCAAGACAGAAGAACTTAAATTCGCCGGCAAGGGTTTTATGGATACCTCGCGAATAGCATCGGGACCGGCCAACATCTGGGCTGACGTACTGCTGTCAAATGCAAATAACACCACCGGGGGAATCGATAAGGTTATTGCCGAGCTTTTGAAACTGAAAAAGGCGGTCAAAAGCGGCAGCGAAAAACAAATTGAAAAGCTGCTGGAGGCGGCGAGGGTAAAACGGGCGGCGTTGATAAAGCAAAAGATTAAGAGAAAGGAATTGATATCGTGAGGCAGTGGCGTTTCGAGATTTTTAATCGCCCCGGCGTGGCCGATGTTCACGGCAACGGCGTGTTGGAAGATATTCGAGAGATGGGCATCAGGTCAGTCGAGGCGGTTCAATCAGCAAAAGTTTTTCTGATTGAGGCCGATTTCGATGAGAGTTTTGCCAAGCGATTAGGCAAGGAGCTTCTGGCCGACCCGGTCTGTGAGGAATATTATATAGGCAGGAGCGGCGCACCGGCTGGTCTGGCTAAGGCGACGCTAATTGAGGTGCATTTAAGAAGCGGCGTCACCGACCCTGTGGCGGAGTCGGTTATGGCAGCGATAGCCGATATGGGTGTAGTCGCCGGTAATGTTCGAACGGCGCGAAAGTATGTTCTCTTAGGTGAAATCAGCCAAAGTCAGATAGATACAATTGCAAAGAAAATCCTGTCGAACGATTGCATCGAAGAGGTAATAATAGGCAACGAAGCCGAACCGCCAAGCCCACATCTAAAACCATACGAATTAGAGATAATTCACTGGCCGGTACGCGACCTTGACGACGAGGGGTTGGTAGCGCTAAGCAAGGAAAAAGACCTGTTTCTCAACCTGGTGGAGATGCAGACAATTCAAAGATACTATCAGGAACTGGGCCGAGAACCTACCGATGTTGAACTCGAATCGCTCGCTCAGACCTGGAGTGAACACTGCGTTCACAAGACACTCAAAAGCTCTGTCGATATGACAATCAATGGTGAAACGATACATTTTGATAATCTGCTTAAAGAAACGGTTTTCAAAGCGACGCAGGAGCTTGATAAGAGCTGGTGCATATCAGTTTTTGCCGACAACGCCGGAGTCGTGGAGTTCGATGAGGATTCTGCGATTTGTTTCAAGGTGGAGACTCACAATCGTCCATCGGCGCTTGACCCATACGGCGGCTCAGCTACGGGCATCGGCGGCGTAATTCGCGACCCGATGGGGACGGGCCTGGGGGCAAGGCCTATCGCTAACACAGACATATTTTGCTTCGGCCCGCCCGACAAGAAGCTCGAAGACATTCCGAAGGGCGTTCTGCATCCGAGAAGGATTATGAAAGGTGTTGTGGCCGGTGTTCGTGACTATGGCAATAGAATGGGGATACCAACCGTCAATGGTGCAATTTATTTCGACGACAGATATATGGCCAATCCGCTGGTCTATTGCGGCAATATCGGCATTATGGACAAGAACAAATGCTTCAAGAATCCGCAAAGCGGAAATTTTGTTATTGTTGTCGGCGGCAGGACAGGGCGAGACGGAATACACGGGGCGACCTTTTCAAGCGGTGAAATAACGCACGAGTACGAAACAATCTTCTCTCACGCGGTCCAGATAGGCGACCCAATAACAGAAAAGAAAATGCTCGATGTGCTGGTTCAGGCAAACGAAGCAGGGCTGTATGAGGCAATCACCGATTGCGGGGCAGGGGGGCTGAGCAGTGCAGTAGGAGAGATGGGCAAAGATCTCGGAGCGGAAGTCGATTTGGAAAGAGTCCCCTTGAAATACGCCGGCCTCAACTACAACGAAATCTGGATAAGCGAAGCACAGGAAAGAATGGTCATTGCAGTAAAACCTGAGAACCTGGAAGCTATCAAGAAAATCTTCGATAGTGAAAACGTTGAGTCAACAGTAATAGGTAAATTCACGGACGATAAGAAGCTGATATTAAGATACAACGGCCAACAAGTAGCCGAGATGGATATGGGTTTCCTGCACGACGGCGTACCAAAATATTCGCGCAACGCGGTTTGGAAGAGTCCTCAGCTTTCGGAGCCGAGCATACCCGAAAAAGACAATTATAATGACGAGCTTTTGCAAATTCTTTCTTCCTACAATGTCGCCAGCAAGGAATGGGTAATCCGCCAGTATGACCATGAGGTTCAGGGCAGCTCGGTTATCAAGCCGTTGACAGGTATAAGTAACGACGGCCCCGGTGACGGGGCGGTGATAAGACCTAAGTTCGACTCGGATAAAGGCGTTGCCATAAGCTGCGGTATGAATCCACTATACGGTGACATTGACCCATACTGGATGGCACTGGCTGGGATTGATGAAGCCATCAGAAATCTTATATGCGTGGGCGGGCGATTCGACAGGGTTGCTTTGCTGGATAATTTTTGCTGGGGCAACTGCACGAAGCCGGAAACTTTCGGCCCGTTGGTGCGAGCGGCCCAGGCCTGCTATGATGGTGCGATTACCTTCGATGCGCCGTTCATCTCCGGCAAAGACTCGCTAAACAACGAATTCTCCTGTGAGGATGGGACTCAAATTTCTATTCCGTCGACACTTCTGATAAGCGCGATATCGATAGTTGATGACGTTAACAAGTGCGTAACGATGGACGCCAAAAAAGCGTCTAACTTATTATTTATAGTAGGCGAGACGAAAAATGAATTGGGCGGCTCGCACTATTACAAGATTCACGGCCAACTCGGAGCCAATGTCCCCAAGGTGGATTTGGAGACTGCACCGAAAATCGCTGAAAGGATTGCTGGCGCAATAGCCCAGGGGCTTATAGTCAGTTGTCACGACTGCTCGGAAGGGGGGTTGGCTGTGGCACTTGCGGAGATGGCTTTTGCCGGCGGGCTCGGTATGGAAGCGGATTTGAGGGGTCTGCCGAGAAGCAAAGATTGCTCGCGCGTGGATACGCAACTATTCAGCGAGTCGAACTGTCGCTACATCGTAGAAGTTGAGCCGGAAAATTACGATGCCTTTGCGAAGCTGATGCTCAACCTGCCGTTCGGACAAATTGGAAAGGTTACGGGAGACAAAACGCTTAGTATAAAAGCGGAAAGCGGCGAGACAGTTATCGAGCTGGACGTAGATTCACTCAAGCGGGCCTGGCAGGAACCTCTTAATTGGTAACAGAAAAAGAAGGATTGTTAATGACACAGGTGAAAGCAATAGTTTTACGGGCGGCGGGGATAAATTGCGATATGGAAACCGAGTACGCCCTTGAGCTGGCTGGCGCAGAAGCTCAGCGGATGCATATAAACAGGATAATCGAAGACAAGAAGCTGCTCGATGAATTTCAGATACTTGTTTTTCCCGGCGGGTTTAGCTACGGCGATGATGTGGCGGCCGGTAAAATCCTTGCAAATCAAGTTGTACATCACCTTTCCGAACCAGTACGCAAATTTATAGATGATGGAAAGTTGGTGCTTGGAATTTGTAACGGTTTTCAGGTGCTGGTCAAGACTGGAATTTTGCCCGGCGACGGTTCAGTCAGGCACCAGGAAGATGTCACCATAACCTACAACGACAGCGGCAAATTCGAGGACCGATGGGTGTATCTTGCGCCGCAGACCGAAAAGTGCGTATTCATTGAGCAGGGCAGACAAATCTATCTGCCGGTCGCACATGGCGAGGGCAAAGTTGTTGCCAAAGATGAAACTACTCTGGAAAAATTGAAGTCCCAAGGACACATTGCGTTCAAATATGTAGATGAAAACGGCAAAGAAGACGGCTATCCGATTAATCCGAATGGCTCGGTGGATTCAATAGCCGGCCTGACGGACACTACCGGCAGGGTCCTGGGACTTATGCCGCATCCGGAAAGACATGTTCGAGCGACTCAGCATCCGCACTGGACCCGCTTAGGAAAAAGGGCAGATGCCGACGGAATGACAATCTTTAATAACGCAGTCAAATACTTAGAAGAAAACTTCTAAAGCTCATATTATCTCTTATCGAGAAGCAACACTTTACTCTGAGGGTTTCGGAGCTGCTTTAACATCCTGCGTTAGCAGCAACTGCCGATAGGAATTTGGCACAGCCTAAAATGTGTATGGTAGGGCAGCAGGGGGATGAATTTCCTTGCAATGTTTTTGGGTTCGATTTAAAGTGGTTGTGGTTTGAGGGCTCGTAGCTCAGCTGGTCAGAGCAGTGGACTCATAATCCATTGGTCGAAGGTTCGAATCCTTCCGGGCCCAGTTACTTAGTGCTTTGAACTGCAAGGGGTTGTGTTCGCCTTTTTTTGTTGAATGCCGGGAAATAGCTGTTTGCGTCAGTTGCGTCCGGCGCCAACCAAGGTTTTTTTTCACCACCTCTTTCGCGAAAGCCATATCTTCAGAGCGCACTGCAAGGTAGCACTTTCTGGTCGTTGCAATATCTGAGCGCCCGGCAAGCTGCTGAACAATTTGAATCGGAAGATGCGTAGGCCAGTTTGTAACAGCAGGGCGTCAAGGGTCATGCAGAGTACGCTTGGGTAGGCCGGCTCTTCGCTGGTCTTCTGGGGCGGGGGCATAGATGCGCAGCATGTTCTGCCCTTTGTAAGTCCTGAGGAAGTCAGAGAACATGTACGAAAGAATATTGAAATATTCAAGACCGACGGTGGCTATGTTTTCAATAATGTTCATAATATCCAGGCTGGCGTGCCTGCTGAAAATATAGTAGCCTTATTTAACGCAGCGTATGAGTATGGGTTTTATAACTGAAGTGTGGCAAATACCGAATGGATGCATTTGTCTGGATAATCTTGCGTGCTATTGACAGTCTTGCGGAGGAAGTTAAATGAATGGAAACGAAAATATTCATGACGCATATTCAATTGCAAAACAGCGTTATGCCGAATACGGCGTTGACACTGATAAGGCCCTGGAAGAGCTTGCAGAGATTGCCATTTCCCTGCACTGCTGGCAGGGAGATGACGTCGGAGGGTTTGAAACCAATGGCGGACTGGGCGGCGGCATTATGGCTACCGGAAATTATCCGGGGAAAGCACGGACGCCTGGCGAGCTACGATCTGATTTGGTCAAGGCGTTAAGCTTGTTACCAGGCAAACATCGTTTGAGTCTCCACGCGAGCTACCTCGAAACCGGAGGTAAAAAGGTGGAACGGAATGAAATCCGGCCCGAGCATTACTCCAACTGGATTGACTGGGCCAGGGAACAAGGGATTGGAATGGATTTCAATCACACTTTCTTTTCGCATCCTAAGGCCCAAAGTGGTTTCACACTTTCGAGTTACGATGAGGACATACGAAGGTTTTGGGTCGAACACGGTATCGCCTGTCGAAAAGTCGCGGCGCACATAGGCAGGAAACTTGGCAGTGCCTGCGTGACAAATCTGTGGATACCAGACGGGTATAAGGATACCCCTGTTGACCGCAAAAGGTCGCGGGAGATACTTAAAGATTCGCTGGATAAAATATTTGCTGAAAAGATTGATAATAAATACCAGCTTGATTCAGTGGAACCCAAGCTGTTCGGTATTGGTTCGGAGAGCTGCGTAATCGGCTCTTACGAGTTTTATCTTGGTTACGCTATCAGGAATAACATTTTGCTTTGCCTTGACGCAGGCCATTTTCATCCTACGGAAGTTATTTCGGACAAAATTTCGTCGGTACTGTTGTACTTAGATGAAATCCTGCTGCACGTCAGCAGGCCGGTGCGCTGGGACAGCGACCACGTGGTTATTCTTTCGGATGAGTTGCGTGCTATCGCAGAAGAGGTAGTTCGGGGCGACTACCTGGAAAGAGTGCATATTGGCCTTGACTTTTTTGATGCGAGTATCAATCGGATAGCAGCGTGGGTGATAGGGACGCGTTGTATGATAAAGGCTCTGCTGATTGCCCTTCTTGAGCCGACGGAGCGGCTGCGTCAGATGGAGACCGACGGTGACTACACCTCGCGCCTGGCCTTGATAGAGGAGCTAAAGACTTTGCCTTTCGGTGCCGTCTGGGACTACTATTGCGAAAAGTCGAGTGTTCCCGTAGGTGATGGGTGGCTCAGGGAAGTTAAGGAATACGAAGATAAAGTTCTTATCAAGCGTCACTGAAGAACCGTCCTATGTGAAAGGAGAAACGGATGTCCGAACCCAAAGCTTCCGGCATTATGGCCCGGCTGGACAAACTAAATGAATTTGAACGGCAGCCGGTTACCCCTGACAAATTGCAGAGCGGTCAGCATTTTGCCGGTGTTTTTGCCGGCGAGCATGTGGCGGCGACGGAGTTTGTTATCGGAGCGTTGTTTGTCAGTAAAGGGGCACATACTTATGATGTCATTGTAGGTCTTATCTTTGGCAACCTTTTGGCAGTTTTGTCGTGGGCCCTGATTTGCGCGCCCATCGCGGTTGAGACACGTCTGACTCTTTACTGGTATCTGCGGAAGATTGGCGGGCCCGTAATGACGGTCATCTATAATATCCTTAATGCGCTTATGTACTGTATTCTGGCTGGGGCGATGATTACCGTTTCGGCCTCGGCGGTGCGTTTACCATTTGGCATTGCAGACCAGGTAAAGTGGTATCCGACGGATATAAGGTTTGTCTTTATTGTTCTGGTCGTTGGTGCGGTCGTGGTGACCCTGGCTATCTGGGGATTCAAGAAGTTAGCCCAGTTTGCGGTGGTCTGCTCGCCCTGGATGTTCCTGATGTTTATTACGGGTGCTCTCGTGCTGATCCCTGCCATAGTGGCGAGCATGCCCAAAGTTGAGTGTATACGCAGCTTCTCAGATTTCTGGAAAATGGCTAACGCCAAAATATGGCCTGGGCCACAGCCGGGACAAACAGATTCCTTGGGTTTCCTGCATATAGCTTCCTTTGCCTGGATATGCAATCTGGCTATGCACGTGGGATTGTCGGACATGGCACTGTTTAGGTATGCCAAACGAGCCAGCTACGGATTTTATTCGGCCTTTGGGATGTTCCTGGGACATTACTTAGCCTGGATTTGTGCAGGTATAATGGGTGCAGGAGCTGCCATCGTTTTGAACACCCGTCTTACTCAATTGGATTCTGGTTCGGTGGCATATACCGCTCTCGGTGCCGTCGGTGCTCTTGCGGTCGTTATTGCGGGCTGGACCACCGCCAACCCTACGATTTATCGAGCAGGATTAGCACTGCAAGTTGTGACGCCGAACTGGCCGCGTTGGTTCGTAACCCTCGTCGCCGGCGTCATTACTACGGTCGTTGCCTGCTCGCCGTTTGTGTTCACCAAGCTGTTAGATTTTGTCGGTATTTATGGTCTGCTCCTTATGCCCGTAGGCGCCATTGTCTTTGTGGAGTACTGGATTTTTCCGCGAATTGGTCTTGCTCGATACTGGGTGTGGCGCAAAAGGAAACTGATTAACTGGCCAGCGATGATTGCCTGGTGGGTAACGATAATTGTCAGTTTCTATGCTACTTTCATCACCAAATCCATTCACTTGTTCTTTCTGATTATCCCTGTGTGGCTTGCCACAGCTATTCTATATTTGATTCTTTCCTATTTGTTTGGCGCCGGCAAAAAGCTGCCCGACTTGCCGGATGAAACGGGAGCCGCTGAAACTATAACAGAAGGTGCCAAAGAAAAAGGCAAACCGGTCAAGAAGTCGACAGCATACTATATTTCCGGCCTTATTGCACTGGCATCGCTTGTGGTCTGCCTTGGTATGGCCGTTTGGGTGTCTGTCTCGGCTGCGGATGTTTATAACGACCGGCTTGATTTCGTTAAGGCGGCGCTCAAGTATATTACCCTGATTTATTTCATCTCCGGCACAACCTGGATTTTCTTCAGAGAGAAAGGCAAGCAGGAATAGCCCCCAAAGATATAATTGGGCAAAATAGCATCGGACTTGTTGGGAGTAGCTCAAACCCACCACGCTCTTGCTGCTCGGCTTAGGTGCGGTGATGTTGAGGGTGGAACGCTGAAGCTTTTTTGTATGCATTAAATTTGTTGATATTTGCTCCCTGCGGTGGCGGGCAAAAGAATAAGCAAAAGGAGCAATGAGGTCTGATGGTCTGCCGCAGTTGACCCACTTTTGCCGAGCGAGTACAATGGGGCGGTGACTCTGTCGTGAGTCGAGACAGACGGATTAGGGTGAAGAGGATGCACAACAGGAGGCTATAGTGAGATACACGGCTGATAAAGGAGCGCGCGCGAGGTGAGCGGGTTATTCTACAATCTGGGCAAGATGGTCGGCCCGAAGGTTCGCAAAGTTAAGTGGATATGGCAATCAATAACTGGGAGTGAAGCTGACGCTATCGTGGTCGAACACGGCGTCGGGCAAGACCTGGCACATGAAATCAGGCATCAGTTGGAGCTTGAGCCAGAGCCGCAGGCTGGGCAAATGTTAAACGAAGTCGGTTCTCATCTGGCCGCCTGCGTCGCCAATAAGCTTCGCACATTCAGCTTTGAAACTGTCAAAGGTACTGAACCCAACGCTTTTGCCCTGCCGGGTGGGTTTATCTTCGTGACGCGGTCACTCGTGGAACTGTGCGAGTGGAACCGAGACGAGGTTGCGTTCATCCTGGGACATGAGATGGGCCACGTCATCCGAGGACACGCGATTGAGCGAATCATCAGCAGTTCAGCAATTGCTGTCGGGTCGGGGGTCACGCCCGTTCGCGGTCTCCTCGGCGGCTGGCTGCGCAGGGTGGGCGTGAAGTTTCTTGAAAGCGCCTATTCCCAAGACCTGGAGTTGGAAGCGGACACGCTCGGGGCGCGTCTGTCTGCCGCCGCCGGCTACGACCCTCACGCACCTGGACAATTACTCTCGCGCCTGGCCAAACTGAGCCAGCCTGCCAACCAATTCGGTCTGGGCAATTACTTTGCCTCTCACCCGGCTTTCGAGCTCCGTATCCACAATGTTAATCGTCTGCTGCGTCGGTGATGTGCCGGACGTGGTGATTGCATTACCTGCCTCAAAACCGAGGATACTGACACAGTTATATGATTTCATTTAGTTTCCGAACCGGTTGTTTTCACTGATGTTGTAATCACTTCAGTATCTCCCTGCTTTTGTTCCTTACAAACTTTACCGTATGCCTCAGCTATCGCTTCTGTTGATTGAGCTAAATAATCAAATAAACTGAAGTTGTTTTCAAACTCCGATGGCCAACCTGTTTTGGACGATTGATAAAGGTGGACATCGAGCAATTGTGTGGTGCATGATATGATTGTGCCAAAGATGTATATATTCAGCAAGATTAGCAGTTTTTGGCTTAATTCTTAATGAAGTCTTCCGGCTCCTGGTTCTCCATTCTTTTCGTATTCTTTGCCTTACTTCCGCCACGCGTACCAAAATCCTGATAAAAGGTGGGATATATTTTGAAGCGGTATCTCGGCTGCGTGCCATTGCTCGAACCTTCTGATATAATTACACTTAAATCTGTATTCTGCAGATGTTAAGCACCCTCCAAGACGTTTAATCCGTCATATGTAAGGCTTAATACACCACAGATTGGGCTTACTTTGGCCCAGAGTAAACAAACAAGGCAATATTTTTTGAAAATTTCTTCTAAAGTTTATTATTTATCAAACTTTTTCCTTATTTAACTCCAGTCTTTTCGGTTTAGGACTCAGGCCAAGATAGGGGCGTACGACTGCTGCTTGGAGAATCACTTCGGAAGGGTTCGGCCTGTGCGCAGATTAACGGCACGATCGAGATAATATTCTCGCCCGATAACATCGGTTCAGGCTGGAAAATGCCTGTCAAGCCATCGAAAAAAGCAATTGCGTGTAATAATCCGCTTGACTTTGGGGTGGGTATTTTGGTAAAATTAGCTTTCTGATTGGTACTTAACACGATTTTACAGGAGGTTTGATGAAAATGAGTTGGGGGGCTTTGGATAAAGTTTTCCCGCTTACTGAGGGGGAAAGGGGGAACCTCTACCTTGATTGCAAAAAGACCCACAGTCTGGGACGCTCGTTTCAGGCGTTCTTTTTCAATCAAATAGGGCAAGCAAAACCGAGTTCGGTGTTGCCTGTTGGTTGTTTGCTTTACACTCACGGATGAGAAGACCGGATAGATTATAAGAGAAACGAATCTATCGGTTTCACCAAACAAGGATGTATAAGCCGGGTTTGCGCATCTGGAGCAACCGGCCAAGACAGTTGTACGTCTGATTGCAAGAAGGCAAATTGATGAAGGTGCTGTTACTAACAACGGTAAAAAGAAAAGCCCTGGCCAGTTTGTTTGGTTTGTGCAGCCTGGTGATACTCTCACTACCCGTTAATGTATACGCAACCGACGTGAATGTACCGGATGTGGTGGGCATGACCGAGACTGATGCGAATTCAGCTATTACTGATGCTAACCTCATCGTCGGTACCGTTACTTACGAATACAGTGACACCGTTGCGGCAGATCTGGTCATCAGTCAGAACCCGACTGCAGATACAACGGTGCTGATTGGCTCAAGTGTTGACCTTGTAGTATCGTTAGGCCAGCCTGTGGTGCCTGATGTGGTGGGAGAGACAGAACCGAATGCAACGGCTGCAATAACTGCTGTTG
>Ga0114918_10001518_pt1 | contig 20783 bp, 19 predicted proteins | sample LantaG_FD_87015 | JGI IMG/M metagenome (GOLD analysis project Ga0114918, IMG submission 87015) | Deep subsurface microbial communities from Baltic Sea to uncover new lineages of life (NeLLi) - Landsort_02402 metaG | ecosystem: Environmental > Aquatic > Marine > Oceanic > Sediment | place... | reverse complement strand
GAGAGAGAGAGAGAGAGAGAGAGAGAGAGAGAGAGAGAGAGAGAGAGAGAGAGAGAGAGAGAGAAGAAAAGAGGTGAGTTTTTTTTTTCTTCTCTCTTCTCATTTCTTCGACCTCAACCTCTCGAAAAAAAACCGAAACCTCTTCAACTCCTCCTCTTCCCCCCCCCCTCTCCACTCGTACCGTATTCTCTGTCGTAACCCTCGGCGCAGATCCGCCCCATCAGCCTCTCGGTGATCTCCAGGTGGATCCCGCGCTGCTCGACCAGCCTCGCGCCCGTCTTCGCCAACTCCAAAGAAGCGATCGCGCGAGCGTCGGCCGACTCGAGGTTGCGGAAGACGACGACCTCGTCGAGCCTGTTGAGCAGCTCGGGCCTGAAGTAGGATTTCAGCTCCTCGAGCACGAGCGACCGGACGCGCCCGTAGGCCCTGTCCTCGGCCGACTCGCCGTCCGCTCCGCCCAGGTCGAAGCCGATGCCTCCGCGGCCTCCCTTGCTGATGACGGCCGACCCGATGTTGGAGGTCATCACCAAGAGGACGTTTTTGAAAGACACCGTCCTCCCCTCGGAGTCGGTGAGCCGTCCGTCCTCCAGGACCTGCAGCAGGACGTTGAAGACGTCAGGGTGGGCCTTCTCGACCTCGTCGAGGAGGACGACGCAGTGGGGCTTGCGGCGGACGGCCTCGGTGAGCTTGCCTCCTTCGCCGTAGCCGACATAGCTGTTTAAAGAGTTTTTTTTTGAAAAAGTTTTGGGGAAAAAAGTGTGAGTTTTTCCCCCGTTTTCCCCCCTCCTTACTAACCGTTTCCATCCATTCTTGCTGCGTTCGAAAGCTCTCGAAGCAGCACGGAACACAAAGCACAACAAAAAGACCAAAATCCTCTCACCCTGGCGGAGGGCCGACCAGCTTGGCGACCGTGTGCCTCTCCATGTACTCGCTCATGTCGAGGCGGACGACGGCGTCCTCGGAGCCGAAGTAGACGTCGGCGAGCGCCCTGGTGAGCTCCGTCTTGCCCACGCCCGTGGGGCCCGCAAACAGCATCCCGGCGATGGGGCGGTCGGGGCTCGACAGGCCGGAGCGGGCGCGGAGCATCGCGCGGGCCACGGCGTTGACGGCGGACGACTGGCCGATGACTCTGTCGGAGAGCGTCGGCGCCAGCGCGAGGATGCGCTCCTTCTCGTCCGGAGCCATCGCCTCGACGGGCACCCTGCTCCACTGCGAGACCACGCGCTCGACGTCCTGCCTGGTGACCCGCGGGATGGCCGCGCAGTCCGAGGCGCTCCCGACGTGCAGGTCGCGGAGCTCCTGCTCGCGCTTCGACAGGGAAGAAGCGAGGGCGTAGTCGCCCGTCGACAGGGCTTCGGCGCGCGCCTCCATGACGTCGGCCAGCGCCTCGAAGGCCTCGGCGTCGCCGTTGAGCTCCGCAGAGGAGAGCGGGGAAGGAGAAGAAGATGCAGAAGAGCTCGAGGAAGAAGAAGAACCGCTCTTGCCACTTCTCTTGTCGAGCTCCTTTTCCGCGGCGGCCTTGCGCGCGAGGTACGCGTCGATCCGCGCGCGCGACCCGGCCTCGTCCATCACGTCGATCGCCTTGTCGGGAAGCTGCCTGTCCGGAACATAGCGAGCAGACAAAGAAACGGCAGCTTCCAGGGCGTCGGGATCGTAGATGCAGCGGTGGTGCCTCTCGTAGCGGGAAGACAGGCCTTTCAGGATCTCCAGGGCCTCGGGCTCCGAGGGCTCGCCGACGACGACGGGCTGGAAGCGGCGCTCGAGCGCCGGGTCCCGCTCGATGTGCTTGCGGTGCTCGTCCAGCGTCGTGGCACCGATGCACTGCAGGCCCCCACGGGCCAGCGGCGGCTTCAGCAGGTTGGCGATGTCCATCCCGGCGCCGCCACCTCCACCTCCGCGGCCACCGATGGATCCGGCTCCCACCAGAGAATGGATCTCGTCGATCATCAGGATGACGTCGCCGCACGCGTCGATCTCGGCGAGCATTTTGGTGACCCTGTTCTCGAGCTCGCCGCGCTCCTTCGCCCCGGCCAGGACCAGGCCGAGATCCAAGGACAGCACGCGCTTGTTCTCCAGGAAGGAAGGCAGCGGAGAACCGTCGGGGAGCACGCCCGTGACGATGGCCGTGGCCAGCCCCTCAGCGATCGCCGTCTTGCCCACGCCCGGGTCCCCGAGCAGGATGGGGTTGTTCTTCGACCTGCGAGCCAGGATCTGGACGACGCGAGTGACCTCTTTCTCGCGCCCGATCACGGGGTCGGTGCGGGACTTGCGGGCCTCCTCGCAGAGGTCCCTGGTGAGCTCGGCGAGGATCTTGGCGCCCTCTCCCGAACCTTTTCTGCTGCCGGCGGCGGCCTTGGCGCGGCCTCCAGAGGAGGAAGAACCCCCCTCCGCGTCGCCCCTAAGCTTCGCCAGCGCCCTCTGCTTGAGCGCGTCGGGGTCGACGCCCAGCGCGGCCACCAGCGCGCGCGCGGCGCCGGCGCCGCCCGAGCCCGCCGGAGTGGGCGCGACCGAGGAGAGCAGGGCGGCGAGCACGTGCTCCGGAGAAACGTAGTTCATCCCGAGCGACCTCGACTGGGCCGCGGCGGCCTCGAAGGACTTCTTGGAGGGCCCGGAGAAGGCGAGCTCGGTGGGCTTGACGTCCTGTTGTCGTTGAGAGAGAGTTGGAGGTGGAAGGGAGATGTCGAAGTGAGAGAGGGAGGAGGTTTCGACGCTGACGACGCCGTTTGTTGCTTTTTTTTTTTTTCTCGAAATCGCTTTCCTTCCTCCAGCGATCGATGGCTTCCGACCAGCATCTCCGTGCGCTCGAGGCCTCGCTCCACCCTCGCTCGATCCCGCCTTTCTGCGCGTCTCGAGCGAGCCAAGAACGCGCCAGACCGTTCCAAAAGGTGCGGAACAAACAAACACACAAGGCTCACCCCGGACGATCCGCCCATCGACGACGACGCCGCCGACGAGGAAGGCGAGCTCAGCCCCGACGCGCCGAGCGCCTCGGCCGCGGCGGCGCGCACGGCCTCGAGCGTCAGCGGCGCGAAGCCGAGGTAGCCTCCCGCCTTGTTGGCCGACGAGCCCTGCTCCTCGCAGACGAGGCCCAGCAGCAGGTGCTCGGTGCAGACCTGAGGGTTGGTGGAGGTGGAGTGGAGAGGGGTGAAGTGGCGGAAGGTGAGAGAGAGAGGAGAGGTGTCGGAGGTGTCGGGGTTGAAAAAAAGGAAAAAACCTCGACGACGCGCGACGTCCGCTGCTTTGGCTCTCTTGTTCTCATCGTTGACGCCGAATGAAAAAGAAAAACAACGACGCTGGGGCAATGCCTTTCGTGGGCCTTGCGCTCCCCTTTTCCTCGACCCCCCTCGCCCAATCGTGCCGGGGCAGAGTGCTCTCGGCGCCCGAGAAGGTGGGACTCGAGGTCGAGGTGCGTGGGGAGCGAGAAGAGATGCCCTCCGTTGATGAGAAGAAAAAACCCTCGCTCGCTCGTTTGTTTTTTTTTCCGTTTCCCGCTTTGCTGTTTCGACGAACGCAAAATCAAGATGCCTCTCCCCTTTCTCGCACTCGCACCCTCCTCCACCTCAACCACTAAAAAAAACAAAAAACATCAAAAGTACCTCGCTGGAGCCCAGCGTCTTGGCCTCGGTCTGGGAGAGCATCACGGCCTTAATGGCGCGCTCGGTGAAGCGCTCGAAGACCGCTTTGACGACGAGCGACGAGGAGGAGCGCCGACGCGTCGTCGTCGTCGTCGCCGACGTCGAACTGGTCATCGCGCTCCTCCCGGCGCGGAGCGCCGCGGGCACCGCGGACCCGCGCGCGCGCAGGGCGGCCCCGAGGGAAGAGACGGGCGCCGCAGACGCGGCGACGCGCACGGAGCGCGTCGCCGAGGCGCGCGGCGGGGCGTAACCTCGCCGGGCAGCTGCTGGGGCATGCGCCGACGATGGCGTCGACAAAGCAATCGAAGCAGCAACAGAGGGAGCAGCAGCGGAGAGCTTGCTCGCTCCGAGCATCGCGCCTGATCGCATCTGACGAGAGAGGGGGGTGTGAGAGGTTGCTTTTGGTTGTCTTGCCTGTCGAAGAAGGAAGGAAGGGAGAGGGAGAGGCGTCGATCAAAAAGAGGCAAGTCGGAGAAAGGAGCGGGAGAAAAAGTGGAAGTGAAATGAAAAAGTGAGGAACGAGAAAATCAAAAACTTGAAGAGGGGAGAGGAAGAGCCCTCGACCAAAGATATTATTTCTCTTCTCTCTCCCTCTCTTTCTCTTCCCTCTTTTCTTTCTCCGAGTGCGTGTCGTTTGTCGACCAGTGCGCCATTGAGGCATTACAAAGAGCAAGGATCGAGATAGCTCGGGGATCGAAAAAGGAAAAAGGGCCAGCAGTTGTCTCTCTTTTGTTTTGAAATTGGACCTAAGCACCTCCACTTCCTCCTCCTTCACCTCCTCCTTCAAGGAACGACAGCGACAGCTTGACGCCGCTGCCCTCCTGCTCCGACAGCGACACGCGCACGGGCAGCGGAGCAGAAGCATCGGCAGCAGCAGCAGCAGCAGCATCAGAAGGGGCATCGATGGCGGCAGCAGCGGCAGCAGCAGGGGCGGGGTCGTCGACCTCCATCTCCTTCGCTCCTCCTCCCTCTCGCTCGCGCTCTTCCTTCGCCGCTTCCTCTGTCGCTGCCTTCCTCTCGGCCTCGGCCTCGGCCTCTGCCGCCGCAGCCTTCTCCCTCGCGGCGCGCGCCTCTTCCTCCTCGGCCTGCGCCCGCGCCAGCCACATCTTCTTGTGCTTCGGGATGGGCACGGCGCCCGGGGAGCCCGGCTCCTCGGGTTGAGGAGGCTGAGCCTGCTGCTGCTGCTGCTTCGGACCGAGGCTTTTCTCTCCGTCGGCGAGCGCCGCCGCGGCGAGCGCCTCGAAGCCGCCCGAGCCGCCGCTGTCGTTGTCGTTGTCGGCCTGGTTGGGGGCCTCCTGTTGTTGTTTTTGTTTTTGGAGCGGGAAGAGAGAAAGGGGTGTGAGAGAGTTTTGAGATGGAAAAAAAGGAAAAGAAAAAAGAAAAAAAGCTCAAGTCCTCAGTTCTCATAATCAGTATTTTGTTTTTTGCCCTTCAGCGACGCGCCGTTTTTCAGAGAAAAAACAGGCGGCGGCCTTTGAGGGGGAAAAGCCAAGGAGAGGAAGAGGAGGAAGAAGAAGAAGAAAAAGAGAAGAGAGAGAGAGGAAGAGAGAGAAAGAGGTACGGAAAAAATTCCACGCTCGAAAAGAATTCAAGCTGCCTCTTCAACTCTCCCTCTCTCCCTCCCCTCCCCTCCCCCTTCAACCACCTCCTCCCCCACTCCTCGACCCCCCACCCCCCGCGTGCCGCAGACCAAGCAAAGAGGTAGTAAAAGAAGCAAGGGGAAAAAGAAGAGAATCCCCCTCATCCCCTTGCAGCTTCCACTCCCAAAAAGCTTGCTCTTTCTCAGGAGCAAAAAGTTTTTCCTTTTTTGCGTCACCGGACTCATTTTTGATTTTTTTTTCCCCGCAAAAAAAAAAGAAAAAACCAACTCACCATCGAAGCCTTCCTCTTCTTGAGCCGCGCGCGCTCGCCGCGCCTGTCTCTGGGGCGCTTGCTGCTGCCACCTTTCCCGCCTCCTTCGCCGCCAGAGGAACCGCCTCGCTGCTGCTGCTGGAACTGCTGCTGCAGCTCTGCTTCCGCCGCGGCGGCTTCGGCCTCGGCCGCCGCCGCGGCCGCGGCGGCTCTCCTCTCGACCGCGGCGTCCCCGACGGCCAGCCGCGCCCTCTCGTCGACGCGCCCGCCGTCGAGCCAGCGGTGCGGGGCCGTGGAGAGGTCGAGCCACTCCTCGTCGCCGGCGTCGTAGAGGATAAAGTGCTCGAGGGGCGAGGGGGCAGGGAAGGAGATTTCGTTTTCGTTTTCCGTCGTCGTTCTCGCCGCCGAAGCCACGCCTCCTTCCGCGTCAACCTCCTCCCCCTCGCCCTCCTTCTTGCGGGACCCGATCACGGTCCCGCAGTAGACCGCGCCGTCGCCGTCCCACTCCACCTCGAGCCTGCGCCCAAAGTCCCTCGAGTCCCTGTCGGGGCCCGGGGGCGAAGAGGAAGGGGAGGCGGAGAGGTTGTTCGGCGGGGCGTTGGCGTTTGCGTGCGCCGACGCGAAAGCGCCGCCTCCGGTCGCGTCGACCTCGAGCGCCGTCGCAGCCTCGTCGAGCGGGTCCTCGCACAGCCGCGCGGGCAGGAGCGCCTGCTGGTGGTGCTGCGGGTTCGGGAGCGGGGCAGCGACGACGTGAAAGGCGTCCGCCGCCGCCGGGGCCGGGGCGGCGCGCTTGCGGGGGCGGCCCCTGGGCTTCGGGTTGGGCAGCGCGCGCTCGGCGGGTTGATGGAGGTGTTGCTGTTGCTCGGAAGCGCCGCCGCCGGCCGCAGGAGCAGCGGCGGCCTCGAGAGGAGGCGCCGCGGAGGCGACAGCAGGGCTCGCAGCAGCAGCAGCAGCAGCGTCGTTTCCGGGGACAGCAGGAGGGGCCTGCGGCACGGAAGCAGCAGCAGGAATAGTAGCAGCAGGAGCGACGGGAGCAGCAGCAGCAGCGGCAGCGACCGAAGAAGAGCTCGCCTTCTTCTTCTTCTCCACAATCAGCGTGCCCCTGCAGTTGGGCGCCCCGCACTTGCACTCGTAGTTGCTCGGCCTCCCGCTCATGCCCCCCCTTGTCGAGTCGAAGGCATAGTCATAGGCAAGCTCCTCTCCCGGGGAGATGTCTCGCAAGGTGAAGATGCCGACGCGGGGCTCTCCCGACGCCGCGTCGGTCCATACCTGCGCCTCGCAGTTGGGGGAGCAGCTCGAGTTCAGTAACCTGCCGAGGCTGCCCTTGTCGCGGGCGTCGATCGAGTGCTTGTTGTCCAGGGCCATGTAGTAGACATCCGGGATCCCCGCCGCGGCGGCCTCCTCGAGGCGGCGCTGGCACTCGTCGGTGGTGACGACCTCCCCGGCGTACTCGACGACAAAGGCCCCCCGCTCGAGTCTCGCCAGGGCCCGCACGCCCCACCCCTTGGCGTCGGTCGTGAAGGCCTCGACGGGGGCGCGCCCCTGGGCCTGGAACTCTTTGTTGCGGCAGAGGTCGCCGCAGGGGCAGGAGCGCGGGTCGCAGCGGACGCGGGAGAGCGCGTTGAGGCACGTGGCCGGGTCGCAGTCGAGCGAAGGGGGGTCGGCGTCGCTCGAAGGGGCGTGGTGGTGCCCGGAGAGGCGGGAGCCGGCGCCCGCCCTGCGGGGCGCGGCGCCTGCGAGGGCTGCCGCGAGGGCGAGGGAGGCCTGGTCGTCGGCGGCAGGGGCAGCGGGAGCAGCAGCAGCTGTTGTTGTTGCGTTTGCTTCCGTTGCTGCCGCCGTCGTCGTCGTCGCCGTCGTCGCCGCCGCGCCTTGTTCCGCCGCCGCTTCCTCGTCGCTCTTCTCGCGCTTGGGCCGCTGCTCCGCTTGGGCCGCCGCGGCGTCGTCGGTAGCAGCAGCAACAGGAGCAGCAGCGGCGTCAGAAGCAACGGCTGGCGTCTCCTCTTTCTGCTCGCTTCCTCCCGCGCTTTTCTCCCTCGCCGCCGTTGCCGCCGCCGCCGCCGCCGCTTCCCTCTCCTTCTCCTCCCTCGCCTCCCTATCCCGCTCCTCCTTCGACCTGCTCGGCACGCAGCTGCAGACGGCAACCTCGTCCTTGGGCAGGCGCTTGGGCCTCTCGGCGGGCAGAACCCACGAGTTGCGCCTCAGCGACTCGTACTGCGGCTTGGCCCCGCCGCGGAAGCGCAGCGGGGCGTTGCCCTGGGCCAGGAGGGAAGGCGGCGGCGCGACGAACGAAGGCACGGCGGTCTTCTTTGTCATTGTCGTTGTTGCTGCTCCCGTTGCCGCCGTGCCGTTTTCCGAGGCCGTCGCGGTGTCCGAGGCCGAGCGGGCAGGAGCCAAAGGGGCTACAGCAAGGATATGAGGGACAGAAGCAATCGCTGTCGTCGCTTGCTGCTGCTGCTTGTTCGCGGCGGCGCCGGCGGCGGCGGCGGCGGCAGCTGCGGCGGCAGCCGTCGCTGCGTCGGCGCCGCTCGCCTTGGCGGCCTTGAGGGCTCGCTTGGCGAGCTCGCTGGGGCGAGGTGGGCGCGGGCCCTTTTTTGCGGCAGCAGCAGCAGCAGGATCGGCGGCGGCAGTGGAAGCAGGGGCGGGGATAGCAGCAGCAGCAGGAGCTGCTGCTGCTGCCTCTCCTTCCTCCTCCTTGGCTTCGCTCTCCTTCTTCTTCGCCTCCTCCTCCTCCTCGGCAACCGTTTCCTCCTCCTTGCCTGCAGCCTCTTCTCCCTTGGCGGCAGCAGCGGGAGCAGCAGCGGAAGCAGGGGCGGGAGCGGGCCTCTTGCGAGACTTGGCAGCAGGGTCTCTGGAAGCAGCGGCAGCAGCAGCCGGGGCAGCAGCAGGAGTGCCCTTTTTCGAGGCGGCAGCAGCAGCGGCAGCATTCGCCGCGCTCGCCGCGCTCGCGTTCCCTTTGCCAAACCCGTGGCCCCTCCACCACCCCGGAGGCAGCGCCCCGGGCTTCCCGCCCAGCACGTCGATCGCCTGCCTCACCGCCCTCACGAAGGCGGCCCTCGCCGCGGCCCGGCGCACGCACCCGCGCTCGAGCCCGTCGCTCCACTCGAGCACATCTGGGCAGTCGTCCTTGCTCGAGCCCCCTCCTCCGTTACCGTTTCCGCCTCCGTTTCCACCTGGAGTCCGCGCGTGCGGCAGCCAGGCGCGCTCTGCCGAGCCGAAGAAGACGACCCCGACGGAGTCGTCGTCGGGAAAAGCGGCAGCAGAAGAGGAGGAGGAAGCCTTGCCGCCTCCTCTGTTGTTGCTGCTGCTGCTCCCTCCATTTCCTCCGCCGCCGGTGCGCTTGCCCGCGGCCCTCGCCGCCTTCAGCGCCGGGTCCGCCGCCACGGACGCGCCCGGGACCACCTGCGCCGGCCAGAAGGGGTAGCCTTTCAACCTGGCCCAGATCACGCCGTGGCGCGCCGCGGCGGAGACCACGGAGGGCGCCGACGCGGCCTCGGCGAGCGCCGCGGCCTCGGGCGAGGGGGGCTTGGGCGCCGCCGCCGCTTGGGGCGGAGCAGCAGCCGTCGAGGTTGCTGCCGCTGCTGCTGCCGCCGCTGCCTTCTTGGCGTTGGCAGCAGCTGCCGCGGCAGACGTGGACGCTGCCGTGATGGCGGCCGTGGCAGCGGTGGCGGCGGCTCTGCTCTTCTTCAAGGGAGGCTGAGCGGCAGCGGCGGCAGCGGCGGCGGCAGCGCGAGCTCTGGCCCTCGCCGCAGCGGCCGCCGCGGGTGGGGAGACGTCGCGCGCGGCGAGCCTCGCCACCGTGTCCGCCGCGGGCGTGCGCGAGCGCGACCTGGAGCGCTTGGTGGCGGGCTGCTGGTCGGCCGGGGTCGCGTCGTCGTTCTCGTTCTTGGAGGTGTTGGTGTTGGTGTTGTTGGTGGTGGTCGTCGTCGCCGCGGCGGTCGTCGTCGCCGCATCGCCGCCGCCGCCGCTCCCGACTCGCCTCTTCTTCTCCGTCCCCGCAGCAACAGCAGGAGCGTCTGCGTCCTTCTTCGCTCCGGCGGCGCCTTCGGCGTGCCCGCCGCTCCTCGACCTCTGCAAGGCAGAACCGGAAGCGTTGCCGTTGGCGTGCGGCGAGGGCGGCTTTGCCGGTGCCGCGGCAGGAGAGGAAGCAAGAGCGTCGCCGGCGGCGTCGCCGGCGTCGCCGCCGCGAGGAGCGACATCGTCGACGCTCCTGCGCCCCGCTCCGCCCCCTGCCGCCTCGTTCTTCGCAGACGAGGGCCTGGCGCGCGCCTCAACGTCGTCACCCGGAGGTGGGACAGCCTTGGAGGGCTCTCCCTGCGACGTCATCCCTCAAGAGAGAATGAGAGGAAAAAAGGAAAAAAAGAGGGAAACGCTCGATGGAGTTTTTTTCTTCCCGTTTCTTTTTCTCTGCGTTTTCGTCCTCTGCGCGCTCTGTCTCGTCCGCGGAGGAACGAGAGGAGGGCGTGCAGAGTGTGCTCGTGGGAGGACACAGGGAGAGCGTGCCTCTTTCGCCGCGTAAAAAAAAGAGAAAAAGAGACTCAACTTTTTTTTTCGTTTTTTTTTTCGTTTCGTCGAAAGGCAAGTGAGAGAGAGAGAGGGAGAGAGAAAAACTCGACGACGCTTTCTTTTCTTCGACCTCCCCACCTCCACCTCCACCACCTTCCTCTCTCTCCTCTTTTCCATCATCGATCCTTTTTTTTCTTTGCCTTTCTCCAGTTACAGGCTCATTAAGTCTCTAATGGTCTCAGTCTCTCTCCAGGGAACACACGCCAAACACAAACACTCTCTCTTTCTTTTCTCTCTCTTCTCTTTCTAGTTCTCTCTCGAGAGAGGCGAGGTCGAGGGAGGGGGAGAGAAGGGGAAGAACGCGTTGATTCTGGCCCCGCTTCCTGCTCCCCTACCTTCCTAACCCCCTCCCTCTCTCTCTCATTCTCCTCTCATCATTCCCCACGGACGATGAAGAAAGAACCCAAAAGAACAACAAGAAGAAAAGGCTACCTCAAAAGAGTTGCGAGAGAAAAAACCTCTAGAGGGTCGGTGCGCGCTCGGCGGCGCGGACGACCGAGAGCAGGTTGTTGCCGAAGGGGTCGGCGATGTGGTCGGAGAAGTTGGTGTAGGGGCCCTGTCCGGTGACCAGGGACTGGATCCAGAAGCCGAGCATGGCGACTGTGGGTGGGGGGGTGGGGGTAGAGAGAGGAAGGAGGAAAGAGAGGAGGAGGAGGGTGAGTAACGAAGAAGAAGGAAGAAAGAGAGAAAGAAAAGAAAGAAAGAAAAAAAAGGTTTCTCTCTTCTTCTCGCTCCTCCTTACCCATGGCGAGGCGGCCGTTCTTGATCTCCTTGACCTTGAGCTCCTCCAGGGTCTCGGGGTCGTCGGCCAGGCCCAGGGGGTCGAAGGGGCCTCCCGGGTAAAGAGGGTCGAGCCCGTCAAAGACCGAGGCATCAAACTTGCCGACGCCAGGGGAGTAGCCCGCGGGGCCCTCTCCGGAAGCGCGGAAGCGCTCGACGGCGGCGATCAGCGCCACGTTGATGGCGGCGACGGCGGCCAGCGGCAGCGGGTTGGTGATGATCCCTCAGGGCACGGCGAAGTAGGTCAGCGAGCCGGAGTTGGCGAGCTCGAACGGCGCGTCGAACCAGGTCGCGCCGCGCAGGTCGGCGCCGTTGGCCTTGAGGCCCTCCGGGATGATGGTCCCGGCGGCGCCGAGCATGGCCCAGCGGGCGTGGAGAAGCTCGTTGGCGCGGTACTTCTCGACGCCCTCGGCGTCCTTGCCGAGGCCCAGGGGGTCGTAGCCGTAGCTGTGGTTGGTTGTTTTTGAGTGAAGAGAGAGAGAGGGAGAGAGAGTTGGGAGAGAAGAGAGGGTGAGATAAGACGAAGTCGAAGAAGAAGGGACGAGCGATGAAAGCCGGAAAGATAGCGAGCAGCGCCGTCTCTGCGCTGGTCGCTGCCGCCGCGGCCTGTATTGCCATTGCGCCTTCCATTTCAACCGCCAAGGCATCGCCTTTCGCCCAAGCTCTGCACGGATCCGATGGGCCGACGTCGTCTCGCGTCGAAAGGGGTAGACTGCTTGGTGGGTCGAGGGGCAGGGAGAGCGGCGCGAGGGCCGCAAAACGCGATCGCTTTGGATTCGCTCTCCGCCGCCGCCGTCGCTAGCGTCTGAAAGGAACAAAAAAAAGGGTCGAAAGCGATCTTTTCTCTCCCCGCGCCCTCGCCTTCTTCCATCTCTAACCACACTTACTCTCCCGCGAGGGTGCCGTTGAGGTACGAGGGGATCTCCGAGCGGTCGAGGAGGCCGCCGGGTAAGTACAGGAGGCGGTCGGGGCCTATATTTGGGGGAGGTTGCAGTTCAGAATCGAGAATTGAGTTGATGGTCAGAAGCAAGAGAGAAGAGGCAAAAAGAAGAAGAGCAAGAGAGAGTTTCAATCAAAGCGACGTCACTCGTTCGCCCCCGCGCTGCCGCTTGCAGGGGCGCGCATTTGATCTTTTCTCTTTGGGACGTTGGTATCTTGATGTGTCGCAGCTGTCCCTCGAACGACAGAGGCAAAGACGCTCTCGGCTCGGAGGAATCGACCGGCAAGAGGATGCACGTTTTTTTTTCTTTGGCTTGCTCCTTGCTCCTATGCTTGCTGCAAAGGGTCAAATTGCAATTCGCGACCAACTCTGCTCCCCCGCGCGCTCCTCACCGTAGTACTTGGACAGCGACGGCTTGGCGGCGCCCGCGGACTTGGGGGCCGTCTTCTTAGCCGGGGCCGCCTTCTTCGCGGCCGCGTTGACGCGGAGGGACAGGGAGCGCTGCATGTTTTTTTTTCTTTGGAAAAAGTTGAAAGAGAGGCGAAAGAGGCAAAGAGAAAAAGGGAAATTTGTGATTTTCTTTCGACTCGGGCGTTTTTTTTTTTTCCTCAACCACGACCAAGCCAGCTCGTCGCGGGGACCAGGCCACCTCTCCTCCCGCCACAGCAGAGAGAGAGAGAATGAGAGAACTGATCAACTGCTTCGTCTTTTTCGTCACGTTGTTTTGGTTTGGTTGCAATTTCTCTCTCTCAACTTTTAAACAAAAATCAATTCTTTTCATCAACAACAAAAAAAGATCTCAAACGGCAACGGCAGCAGCAGCAGGAGCAGCAGCAGCTCCGTTCCCATTCGTCGCAGCAACCATCGTCCCCAGCACGCCCTCGTCGAACGCCATCGCCCGGGGGAGCACCTCGATGTCCCCGTAGCTCTCGCGTTGGGAGACGTCCACGAAGCCCCTCGATCTCAAAACCAGAACCTCGAAGAACCAGCGAGCGGCGTCGAGCCTCGTCGCGCCGGCAGTGACCGCGGCGAGCGAGACGGGCTTGGCGGCCTCGAGGCGGCCGAGGGCCGCGTCGGAGCCCCACTCGCCCTGGAAGCGGTCGAGGGCCGCGCGGGTCCTCCTCGTGATGGCCGCGGAGTGGGCGGAGGCGGCGCCGGTGGAGGAAGGGCCCGCGGTGTTGTCGACCGCGGTGTTGTTGTTGTCGTTCGCGGCGTTTTCCGCGGCGCGGCCGACGCGCTCTTCCTCGCTCTCGTCATCGCTGTTTTCGATGCCTCCGAAGCCTCCTCCGGCATGGTCGTCCTCGTCGTCGTCGTCGTCGTTCTCGAAGCCGCCTCCGCCGGCCCAGGCGCCGCCGTCATCGTTGAAGCCTCCGTTGTCTCCAAAGGCAGAGGGGCCAGCGGCGAGATCTTCTTCTCCTCCAGCACCAACAGCAGCATTGTTGTTGGCCCGCGGCTTTCTCGGCACGGCCGCGACAGGCGGCGGCGCGCACCTGACGACGGCGTCGTACAGCTCCGGAGCCATGAAGGGAGCGAACGTCGGCCTCGCCAGCAGCGCCCTCCCCCTGTCGCTCTTCTCTCTTCTGGCTCTCGCCTGCGCGGCGTTGGCCACCAGCAGGTCCGTGAGCGCCGCGCCGTACTCGTCCGCCGAGGCGAAGCCCGCGTTGGCGGCCGCAAGCTCGACGACGCACAGCAGCGGCGTCGCGTCCTGCAGCAGCCTGCGGATCTCGATGTTGACCATCTGGGTCCGCGCGGCTCCGGTCTCGGCGCTGACGTCGAGGCGCGGTCGCTTTCGGCGCAAGGGGCGACCGCCGTTGGCCGCGGCGAGCAGGGCCGCGGTGCCGATAAGCGCCGGAGACCCGTCGTCGCCGTCACCGGGCGTCGGCGGGAGGCCCGAAGGGGTGAGCCCTGCTCCTCGGTCCAAGTCGTCGTCGTCGTCATCGCCGCCACCGCCAAAGCCGCCGCCTCCGATGTCGTCATCGTCGTCGTCGTAGTAGTTGGGGGGCTCCATGCCCTCCGTGAACATCTTCGTCGCCATGGATTGATTTCCCGCATTTCCATTTCCTCCGTCGTCGCCAAACAGGCCAGAGGCAGGGGGCAGGCGGTCGGGCAGCGCCGACGCGTCTCGCAGGGTCTCCACGTCCCCGTCGTCCGCGAATGTGTGGTCCCCGGGAGCGAAGGGCGCCCCGGCGGACCCGGAGAGAGCGCGCTCGATCTCTCGGCCGGAGAGGGCGAAGCGCACGCCGTTGCCGCCGCCGCCGCCCGCGCCGCCGGCCGAGGTCGGGTCAAACGCGTTGTTGCCTCCCCCAGGGTGCATCGACGAAGGGAGCAGCGTCGAGACCTCCTCGGCGATCAGGAAGGAGTCCCCCGTCAGCGAGAAGTTGGCGGCCCCGCCGAGCTCGATGGAGGCGGCGAAGGCGTCCAGCGCGCTGCTGTTGTTGTTGTTCCCACCGTTCCCTCCGAAAAAGCGGCCTCCGCCTGTGATGCTGCCCCCGGCGTTCAGCGCCGCGACGATGTCTGCGACGTCCCCTCCGCTGGTCCCCTCGGGGAGGGTGATCGAGGCGATGACGGCCGTGGCGTCGCGCTCGTCCTCCGGGAGGTCGACGTCGCCGTCGAACCCTTCGCCTCCGGCGCCGCCGCCCACGCCGCCGCCGTTGCGGTGGAGCGTCGCGGCGATGCGCGCCATGGCGTCGTTGCAGTCCGAGTAGAGGTAGCCTACCTTGCGGGAGTAGATCTTGACGACCCCGAGCAGGAGCTGGCCCGAGAGGCGCAGGGCGAGCGGGGCCTCCGGGTTGATGATTGAGTCTGTTGGGGTGGAGGTTGTTGAAAGAGGAGGAAGAAGAGGTTGAGAGGTTGAGCGAGAGACAGCAACGAACGAAGCACGGCCAAAAAGGGGACATGGCCAAAAAGGGGAGCGCCACGTTGAGTGGCGCTCCCGAGGGTGTCTTCCAAAAGTCCGTCCAATTGCCCCCCGTATCTCCAATCAAACACTTTGGCGTCGCATCAATCGACAGATCCTGCCCTCCCGTGGATATGAAGAGAGGAACAAGGGCCTGCGTGATGGAGAACGACGGCGACAGAAAATCGCAAATCAAATGGTTCGCACGACATCGAAAAATTTTCCGTTCGAAACACATTGACACGCACCGACACTCGAAGCGATGTCGGCTTCAAACACCTGCGAGCGCTTGAGCCTGCGGTCCAGGTGCGCGGCGATCCAGATGGTGCCCAGGGGCCCCTTCTTGGCCAGGATCTGCGTGGAGTAGAACATCGCAAGGTGTTTAAATCCGGGAGATGGAGTTTATTTCGAAATTCGACGATGACGACGTCGCGAATGGATGATGATGCTCTTCCGCCCTCTTCAACTCTCTCGCTCTCGCTCTCCTTCGCTGCGTCTCTCTCACTCGAGCCGCAGTGCGGCAAGGAGGGCGAGAGAGAGATCGAACTCTGCTTCGTACGGCGACGGACAGAGAGATCCACGCGGAGGCGTGCGAAGCTCCTCTTTCTCGCGAGAGAGAAAGAGAGAGAAAAAACAAAAGTGAGGCGAAAATGTCGCCTCTCCAAGAGTCTTCACAACTCGGCGATTGCCATCAAAAAAGAAAACTTCGACGAAAACAAAAACACTCGTTCCGTCTCTCTCTTCTTCTTTGTCGCTCGCAGCAACCTCCATGGCTGCCGTGTCCGGTCTTGAGGGCGCCCCCGCGCGGTGAGATCAAGGGCGAGAAGGACGATAAAGAAGGAAGAAACCGACTTTGAAAAAAAGAGGCATTTCGATTTCGACGTCGCCCAATCGCGCAAGTCGTCGTCGTTTTTTTTTCGACCTCCTCCTCCTCCTGTCTCTCACTTCCTCCTCCGCCACCCCCCCGAAACTAAAAAAACAGCGCCTCCATCCCGGCCGAGCTCCTCGCCCCTCCCACATCCGCAGCAGCAGCAGACCCCCCTGCGAGGCTGGCGCGCCCGGACCTCCCCTACGCCTGCCGCGACGAGAGGTTTTTGCTCAGGGACCGGGCCTATGCCGACCAGTATGCGGCGACCTACTTCTGCCGCCTGGCGCTCTCTCGTCCGGCGCTCGCGGCGGCGGCACGGAAGAAATGGCCCTCGCTGGAGGTGGTGAGTGTGCTGGACCTCGAGGAGGGGAAAGAGTGCGCCGTGGTCGGCACGATCTACAAGGAGCAGGCGGCCAAGCCGTCGGCGCTCGATGCGGCCGCGGCGGCGGCCAAGGGCGGAGCGACCAGCGGGTCTGCTGCCGCCGCCCCTTCCGGGTCGAACATCGAGGCGCTGGCCGGGGGGATCCCCTCGCTGGCGCACGCCAAGGACGCGCTGGTGCTGGAGGACGCCGGGGCGCGCGTGGCGCTGAGCTCTGCGAGCGAAAACGGGACAGCTTCGACCTCAAACGGAGGCGCTTTACCGCCGGGACCTCTCGTTACCGGCGTCGTCGTCGCCCTGCGAGGCGCCGTCAACGAGGACGGCGCCTTCGAGGTCTCGGACTCCCTGTTCCGCGGCCCGGGGGCCCCTCCCCCCGCGCGAGACCCGGCCTTGCTGGTTCCGAACTCGAACTCGAACTCGACCTCGAATTCGAACTCGTCGGCTGCAGAAAACGCCACCGTGCTCCAGGGGGACCCCTATGTCGCCCTCGTCTCCGGCCTCGGCGCCGCGGCAGCCTCCCTGTCCACCTCTTCCACTTCCTCCTCGTCAGACGGCAGAGGCAGCGACGGGCTGCACACAGCCGCGGCGGCCTCGCTGGCCGCGGACCTGCTCTCGGGCCTGGCCGGCGCCGGCGACGACGGCGCGCTGTTCGCGCGCGTCGCCCGCGTCGTCGTCGCCGGCGGGCTGGTCTCCGGGGGCGACTCGCTGGCCGCGGCCGCGGCCTCCGCTGCAGCGGGGAACCTGTGTGGCGTCGGGGGGCTCGGCGGCGTTTCTGGTGGTGGAGGTGGAAGTGGTGGAGCTGGAGGAGTCGGCGGCAAGGCAGCGACGGCGGCGGCTTCCGCCTCGGCCAGAGCGGCGCTGGGTGGACCCCTTCGCGACGCCGACGCCCTCGCCCTCTCCCTGGCCTGCTCCGTGCCTCTGGACGTCATGCCGGGCCTGCCTGATCCGACGGGCCACGCCCTGCCGCAGCAGCCGCTGCACGCGTGCCTGCTCCCCGGAGCCGCTTCGAGGTTTGGCGGCAAGGGCGGAGGAGGCAAGAAAGGGACTCTTGTCCGCGCCACCAACCCGCACGATTTTGATTTGGGAGGCGTCCGCTTCCTGGGCACCTCGGGCCAGAACGTCGACGACGTCCTCCGGTGGTCCACGTTAGGATTGGAGAACAGAGACTCAAAGGCCGAAGAGGAGCCCTCGACGAAAAACAGGGCGACGCTCGGCGACGGCCACCGCCGCTGCGAGGCCCTACGGTCGCTGCTGAGGTGGGGCCATCTGGCGCCGACAGCCCCGGACACGCTCGCGGCCTTCCCATTCAAGTCGACGGACCCGTTCGTGATGGACGGGTCGCCGCACGTGTTCTTCTGCGGCGGCGGGCGCGAGTTCGCGACGGCGACGGCAGTGGTCGGGGAGGACGGCCGCGTCGTCGAGGGAGAGGAAGCGGAGAAAAACTCGTCTTCTTCAACCTCGACGGTTCGTCTGATCTCGGTCCCTGATTTCTCGGCCTCGCCTGTGATCGTGCTGGTCAATCTGAGGACGCTCGACTGCCACCCGGTGCGGGTGCAGGCGTGAAGAGGAGGGAAAGAGCGAGATAGAGAGAGAGAGAGAGAGAGAAGAGAGAAGAGAGAAGAGAGAGATCATTTTCATTTTTTTTTTGCAAAAGAAAAAAACGTTGAGTGGGACAAAGAAACAGAAGAAAAAACTAGGTTTCAGCGCCGGCCTCCTCCGCGGCCTCCTCCTCGATGGTGCTGCTGCTGCTGGTGCTGGAGCGCGGCGTAGGGGTTTTGCTGCTGCTGCGGTTGCTGTTGGCCGTAGCCACCTCCTCCACCGCCCGCCGCCCAATTTCCGCCTCCTCCGTGTTGCCCCGGCGCCGCGGCGAAGCCGCCGCCGCCCCCCGTCCCGACGGCCCCGGGAGGGAGGTAGCCGGGAGGGCCGCCGCCGCCTCCGTACATGCCAGGAGGGGCGGCGGCGAAGGGGTGCCCCGGCATCGGCTGCTGCATCCGCATCTGAGGCGGCGGCGCGCTCGCCCAACCTCCTCCGCCGCCTCCTCCGCCTTGCTGCTGCATTTGCTGCACCCGCTGCTGCGCCTGCTGCGCCGCGTAGTAGTAGGCAGCCGCTGCCTGGTACTGCGACGGCGGGGGGGCCTGCTGCTGCTGCTGGTTGAGCGGCGGTGGGGGGCCGCCGACGGGGCGGAACTGCGGGTTCGGGTTTTGGAAACCACCTCCTTGCGGAGCCCAGCCGCCGCCGAAATACTGCTGCTGCTGCTGCTGCTGCTGAGGAGGAGGAGGAGGACCCCGCCACTGCTGCTGCTGCTGCTGCTGATAGTTGTTGTTGTTGTACTGCCCTCCGCCGCCTCCGCGCCCTTGATACCCGCCGCCACCTCCGCCTTGGTGGCCGTAGCCCCCGCCGCCGTAGCTAGCCTCGCGGCCGTGGCCATGATATCCCCCTCGACCTCCGTTTCCGCCGTTTCCGCCGTTCCAGCCCGACCAACCACCCCCACGCCCTCCATTGGGGCCCCCGCCGCCGCCGAACCTGGGCCTGTCCTCGTGCCACAGGGGTTTTGGAGGAGGCAGGTCGCTCTCGGTCACCACGGGCGGTTCCAAGGGCTGGCCCGGCAGCGGCCTCGAAACGTGCCTTGTCGTCTCTGCGTCGGCCGGCAGGCGGTACCGAGCGACGACGACGGCGTTCGGGGACACGTCGTCCCCCAATCCCGGAGGCGCGGGCAGGGTCGGGGGGCAGGGCTCGCCCGAGGCCGGGGGCAGGAGGAGGCCGCCGAGGCCGCCCGTGCGGGAGGCGTCGATGACGCGGCCGACGACGGTTTCGTCGTTTTCGGTTTCGGTTCCGGTTTCGGTTTGGTCATCGTCGTCGTCGGCCTTTTTCGTCGTCGTCTTTTTCTTCTTCTTCGCCGCCGCCGCTCCTTTCCCCTTCTTCTTCCCCTTCCCTGCTCCTCCTCCTCCGTTGTCCATCGTCCCCTTTGCCGCAGCCAGGTCCGAGAGCTCGAAGACGTCCGGAGCCAGCGGGTGCGACGACGACATCAGCAGCAGCTCGTCCCTGCGCCCGTTGCGCGCCGCGGCGTCCCCTGTCAGCGCCGCCGCCAGCGGCCTCGTCTCGCGCAGCAGCCTCGTCTCGTCGATGAACGGCAGCAGCGCGACGCCCTGCCACGAGAACCTCTTTCCGTTCATGTCGACCTCGAACTCGCGCGGGTAGAAGTCGGCGATGGGAGAGTCGAGCTCGAACAGGGGCTGGTAGGATTCCGGCAAAGCGTGGCCCGAGGCCGCGGGCAAGACGCCCATGAGCTGGTCAAACGGCAAAAAGGGCTCGCCTTTCTCGAAGGCGACGTCGACGGCGGAGAGGCCGACGAGATCCGAGGCAAAGGGAGCGTAGTGGAACGGGTAGAACCAGGTCCAGCTGGCCACGCCCTCGTAGTAGTAGCGCAGGACCCAGGCGAGGCCACGGACGTACTCCTTGACCATGGCGCGGACGGCATCCTGCAGGCGCGTGTCGGTGTTGGAAGAAGCGGAAGCCGAAGAAGAAGAACCCGAAATGCCGTTTTTCGGGATCGGCAGGCCGAGCTTTTCTGAATAGTAGCGCTCCCTCCATCCCTGCTGGCCCAGCCTGATCCGCTCCTCGTGCGCGATCATGTCGTCGAACTTGTCTCCTTTATCTTTGAGGGCGGCTTCTAAAGCTGTGCCGAGGGAGGCGGCTGCCTCTGCGGCGGCGGCCTCTTTTGCGGCGGCGGCGGCGGCGGTCGCGGCGGCGAGGGCGGCAGCCTTTGAGGGTCCCTCGTCGGCCTCGTCGGCGTCGTCGAGGATGAAGCCGTCTTCCTCTTCGTCATCGTCATCGTCGGCGAGATCCTCTCCGCCTCCCTCTTCCTTGATGGGCTTGGCGTCTTGATCAGGGGGAGCGGCCGCGGCCTCGCCTTTCAGAGAGGACCAGAAGGCGGCGGCGGCCGAAGCGTCCTTCGCGTCTCCAGCTCCTCCTCCTCCGCCTTCCTTCCCTTCCACTTTGACCTCGCGCTTCACGCCCCCGTCCGGGCGCGGGCGCTTGGAGGGGTTGGAGCTGTCGTCGTCGGCAGCAGCAGCAGCAGCAGCAGCAGCAGCAGCGCCGTTTGCTGCCGCAACAACCTCCTTCTTTTCCTCCTTCTCCTTCTTCTCCTTCTTCTTCTCCTCCCCTCCGTCAGAGGCCCCGCGCTTGACCCCGGAGATGCGCTCCCTGAGGGCCAGCGCCGCGCCCCTGTTGGAGGCCGCGACGGGCTGCGCGGGAGCGGAGAGGGCGGCCGCGGCGGAGGAGCTCAGCCTTCCCGCGGCGAAGGCGGGCAGCGGCGCAGCCAGCACTACCGGGGCCTTGTTGCTGCCTCCGTCGCCGCCAACGCCGCCGGCACCGGGAGCAGTCAGCGACTTCATGTAGGCCGCCGAAGGGGCTGCGGCGGTCCACTTGCCAGGCCCCGCGCGGCCAGCTCCTCCCCCCTTCCCCCCTCCTGCACCTCCGCCTCCTCCCGCCTCCTTCGCCGCGGCCACCGCCGCCGCCTGCTGCTTGTCCCGCTCCCGCCGCTGCCGGTCCCGGTGCAGCATCCTCGCCCTCTTCGCGAAGATCTGCTCCTCGTGCACGGCCACGGCCCTGATGAACGCCTCGACGCGGGGCATGTCAGGCTCGGCGCCGTCAACCAGATACCCGCCCAGAGAAGGTAAAACCTTTTTATAAGTTGCCATCAACAGCTCAATGGCCCCCTCTCGGATCTCCAAGGAAGGGGAGTGAGGCAGGAAATCGTTGCCGACGAAGAAGCACATGAAGACGAAGTCGTCGAAGACGCGCTCCGGGTCGTAGGAGAAGGAGTCGGAGGGAGGAGATTGGGGCTGGGCGGCGCCCGAAGCGCCGCCGCT
>Ga0114918_10001516_pt1 | contig 20784 bp, 22 predicted proteins | sample LantaG_FD_87015 | JGI IMG/M metagenome (GOLD analysis project Ga0114918, IMG submission 87015) | Deep subsurface microbial communities from Baltic Sea to uncover new lineages of life (NeLLi) - Landsort_02402 metaG | ecosystem: Environmental > Aquatic > Marine > Oceanic > Sediment | place... | reverse complement strand
TTTTTTTTTTTTTTTTTTTTTTTTTTTTCCAATTTCGTCGAGACCTTTGACGAAAAAGTGTTCTGCTCACTTCATCGATTGCCTCGAAGAAATCAAAAACAAAAAATCAAATGGCTCCTTTGCGCCCTCTTCCTCGCCAGCTGCGAGCAGCAAACGGCAATCGAACTGTGCACGTGGATTTGGTCGACCTAGTTCTCAGCTCACGCCGAAGGAGGGCGGGATGCCTGCCGAGGAAGACCGTCACGGGCGAGGTTGAAGAAGATTATGATCATGATGACGATGCTCCCTCTTCGTCGACAACCTCTTCAACCTCGACCTCTTTTTCAACCCGCAGGCGCGCGCTCCTCCTCAAGGCCGCGGCAGCAACGATCCCGCTGCTCTCTCTCGCTCCTCCTCCGCGACAGGCCCTCGCCAGCAAGGTCCCTGCCCTCGACGGCGTCTGGTCCTCGCTCACGGGGGCTCCGCCGGACCTCTTCTTCCCCGCCGCCAGCTTCCTGGGCGAGTTCGACGCTGTCTCCACTCTGATCTCGGCCGAGGCTCCCTTGGGCGAAGAGATCCTGCCCCCGGCCTCTCTGGCGGGTTTGCGCAGGGCGAGGGAGCAGGATTTGAACCAGCCCTTACGGTACAGGACGAGGTTCATCAAAGCGCCGGCAGGGAACCCGGCGACTCCGAGTGACGCGGTCGTTTTTGATAGGGCGTTCAACACGATTTCTTTGCTGAAGGCGACGAGCCCCGAGGCCGCCAGGGGCGCCCGCATCGAGTGGGACGTCGATGACCCCAACCTGCTGACTCTGCAGTTCGACGCCGAAGAGGAAGAAGAACTGCCGGCGAATGGAGGCAACGGGCGGGGAGAAGACTTTCTTGCCCCTCCTCGACGAAAGAGGACGACGCGGAGGGGCGCCGTGAGGATCCGCGTGACGAAGAGGTCGGAGCAGACGGTCGCCGACGACAGGATAGACACCTCCGAATTCGTGCAGACGATCTTCCTGAACGACGGGAGCAGCGGCGGCGGGAGCGGCGGCGGCGTCCCGAGGGTGAAAGGGTCTCAGGTGTTCTCCAAGTGGAGGTGGAGGGCTCTTGATGCAGAAGAGGGCAAAGCCGGACAACAACAACAGCAGCCGACGGTAGTTGCGACGCAGGTCGTTTCCGAGTTCCTTTCGGTCGAGGCCGGAGGGGAGAGGGCGTACCTGGAGAGCGCGGGCAAGCCCGTGGCCGTCTATACGTACCGACTGGCCCTGACGCGCGTGTAAACAAAGGTCGTTGAAGGAAAGGCGCGATGGTTTTCTTTCCTCGTTTTCTCCAAAAAAAAACCACTCTTTTTCAATTCTCTCTATTTTCTCTCTCCTTCGCTTTTTCCCGCCCCCTCTTCTCCGTGGCTCCTCGCTTCAAATCTTGTACGAGAGCGTAGCTGCTCTCTCGAGTACTTCCTTCTCCTCGCGTCAGAAGAAGAGAGAAGAGCAGAAAGATGCAGGCCGAGGTAAGAGGAGGAGGAGGGAAGAGGGGGGCGAAACTGAAAAAAAAAACGACGATGACGCCGACGATGCTTTTCGCGTCTCGTTTTGCCTCTTCCCCGCGCCCTTGAACTCCTTTTTATTGCTCTCCGACCGCATCAGCTCAAAGAAACAACACGAGATCTTACTTCTGAACTAAAAAAACCCCACAAAAAACGCAGCGCGCCCCTCTCGCGGCGCTCCAGGAAAATATCGCCGCGACGACGGCGACCGTTGCGACCAAAAATGCCAAGCAGCTCCCCGCTCCCGCTCCCTCCCCGGCTGCTTCTGCTGCTCTCCCGCTCGTCGAGGTAAGATGCGGAGAATGAAGGGCGCGTCTGCTCCCACGCAATTGGGAACGCCAAGAGAGAGAGAGAGAGAGACAGAGAGAGAGATAGATAGAGAGAGGGGCTCGCGGGCGAGAAGACCAAAGGCGCATTGCGAGAGAGCTTCCTTCTTCTTCTTCTTCTTCTTCTTCGAAGCACGCTCACTCTTCAACCTCGACCTCGCCCTCTTTTTTTTCTCTCTCTCTTCCTTCTCTCTCTTCCCCCAAACTCCAACCAGCAGCAGGCCCTGCAGCAGCAGCAGCAACAACAGGCGACGGTCTCCGAGGAGGCCATGCTCTCTGCCCTCGCCCGCGGGAAGAACAGCAACAATGCTGCTCCTGCCGCTGCCGCTGTCGCTGCTCCTCTGCTGCTCCCGGGCACGCCGCTCGCCACAAGCGCCGCTTCCTCCGGTGGCCTGCCCCCGCTCCACCCTTCTCTGCCGCCGCCGCTCGCCTCGTTCACGCCCTCGGGCCTGCTCGTCGACCGCCTTCTCGAGTACTCGCCGAGCTTCCTGACTCCCAGCACCAGGACAGAGTACGGAGGAGATGAAGACGACGACGATGACGAACAAAAACAGGAAGAAGAACAGGGAAAGAAAGCGTCGGTGGAAGCAGGAGAGAAGGGTGCCTCCCCGGCGACGGCCGGCGCTCTCGCTCCTCGCCCTCCCTCCTCGACTTCTGCTGTTGTCGTCTCCGCCGCGGAGCTATCCGCCGCGGTCTTGGCAACAGGAAAGAGGCCCTCTTCCCTTTCTTCTTCGTCTTTGTCTTCTCTCCAGCAGCGAGGAGGAGGAGGAGGCACCTTCAGCCACAACGCCTCTCTGGCCGTCGCCGACCTCCGCGTTCGCTTGGCGGCAGCGCAGGCCGCCGCCGCCTCCCTGGCCGCCGACCGCGACCGCTTCGCCGTCGAGGCCGCCACCGCGGGATGCCTCAGGCAGCAGCGCGCCTTGCTCGCCGCGGGGGCCAGGACTCTCAGGGCCGCCGCCGCGGCGAACAGGGACGCGGCGGAGGAGGCCCGGAGGGAGGCGTGTCGGCTCGGGGACAGGCTCAAGTTCGCTGCGATCCGAGAGTCGACCGCGCTCGAAAAGGCCAGATGCCTCGAAGAAAAACTCAAGCGGAGGGACGCCGTGCTGGAGAGGATGCACGAAACGCTGCTGAGGCTCGGGGCGAGGCACGCCGTGGGCGCGGCGGAGAGCGCAAGCCTGAGGAAGGAGAGGGACGAGGCGGTGGCAGAGGCCGAGGCCCTCGAGGAGAAGAACCGTGCCCTTGCTGCTCTCGTTGCCGCTGTTTCCGCTCCCGCTGCTCCCGCTGCTCTTGCTGCTCCTGCTTCGGATTCTCCTTCCGCTGCTCCTTCTCCCTCGTCTTTCTCCTGCACCCCCGAGGAACGGGTCTCGGCGCTGGAGAAGGCGATGCGGGCCCTGCGAGCCCGCGTCAACGCCGAGGCCGAAGCCAAGGAGGCCGCGGCGGCCGAGGCCGACGCGCTCCGAGCGGCGCTCGCGGCGGAGAGGGCCGGCAGGAGAGTCGGCAACAACAACGCTTCTTCTTCTTCTTCTGCTTCTGTCCTCACTGCTGCCGTCGAAGAAGAAGAAGAACAGCAACAAGAACGGAGCGCTGTAGCCGCTGCAGAGGCCGCCGCCGTCGAGGCGGAAGAGGCGGCCGCGGCCGCCGTGGACGCGGCGGAGGTCGCCGCTGCCGCCGCCGCTTCGGCTTCCACTGCCGACGGCAGCGTCGTCGTCACTGCTTCTGCGAGAAAGCCCAAGAGCGGCGCGAGGCCGTTCTGTGCTGCGAGCAAGCCCTCCAGCGACGCCATCGACGACCTGTCTGCGCGTGTTGCTGCGCTGGGGGCTCTGCTGGCGTCGTCGTCTTCTGCTTCGGCAGCGCGGAACGAGTAGTTGAAACTATTTTTTTTGCTAAAAAATTGAGAGAGAGAAAAGAAAAGAGAAAAAAGTTCAAAAGATTGAAAACAAGAATCATAATTCGAGCCCTGTTTCTTACCTCTTTGCGTCTTTCTCTCTCTTTCGATCTCTCCCAGAGCGATGGCGGTGACGCGACGGAGGGCCGCTGCAGGCGCCGCGGGGAGCAACAGCAGCTGCGGCGGCGCCGGCGGTGGCACCAGCTTGCTCTCTCGGCTCCGATCGCTCAGATCGCCATCGTCGTCGTCAAAGTCGGTCTCCTTCACTTCCCGTCCCGCGTTTGTCCTCGATGGTGCGTCGATCCAATCAACCATCACTTTTATTGCATCGAGGCATCAGAGAAAAAGCCTCCAATGATTGAAATTTAACAAAAGAAGGAGGAAAAGCGCTCCAAAAATCGACGCAAAACCGAATTCCATTGCTCACTCCTAGACCTCCTCTCTCCCTCAACTCTCAATTCTCAACAACCTCAAAGCGTGGACCTTGCTCCTCGCCTTCGCCACGCTCGCGCACCTCGCCGCCGCCCCGTTCACCAAAGTCGAAGAGTCCTTCGGCATGCAGGCCATCCACGACCTGCTGTTCCTGGGCCCGAGGAAACTGAAACAGTTCGACCACTCGCAGTTCCCCGGGGTCGTCCCTCGAACGTTCTTGGCGCCCGCGGCCGTCGCGGCGGCGGCGTCGCTGCCTCTGGCGCTGCTCTTGCGCTTCGGCGTCGTCGCCAAGCTCGCAGCGGGCGTCTTCGCCCGGGCGACGCTGGCCATGTTCTCCGTCGCCGCCCTCTCGAGGCTGCGCGGCGCCGTCGAGCTCGCCTTCGGGAGGCAGGCCTCGGTCTTCTTAGCTCTGCTCACCTCGCTGCAGTTCCACCTGCCGTTCTACTTCTCCCGGACGCTGCCCAACACTTTTGCGACCGTCGTCACCACTGTGGCCCTGGCAGACTGGGTCGACGGCAGGGCCCCCAGAAGGGCGCTGGTCCTCCTGGCCGCCGCGGCGGCGGCTCTGCGCTGCGACGTCCTGCTGCTCGCCGGCGTCGTCGGCCTCCACCTTTTACTCACGGCCACCTTGCCGTTCCTCGGTGCCGTGGCCGCGTCGCTCGCCGGCGGTCTGGGTGCCGCGGCGGCCTCCGTCGCCTTCGACTCGCCGTTCTGGGGGCGCGGGGCGCTGTCGGAGGCCGCCTCCAAAGAGTTCAGCTGGTCGTCGTCGAGGCTGGTGTGGCCCGAGCTGCTGGTGCTGCTGTTCAACGCGCCTTCGAGTTCGAGCTCCAGCTCGACTTCCGCCACCGGTGTCGTCTCTTCCGCCAGCTCCCACTGGGGCACCTCCCCCTGGCACTGGTACCTGTCCTCGGCCCTCCCGCGGGCGATGGGGGCAGCGGGGCTGCTGGGGCTGGCTTGGGCCGTGGCGTTCTCGAAAGGCGACGAGAAGAAGAAAACAACGAAAACGACGACGACGAAGTTCGTCTCTGCTCGGCACGCCGCCGCCGTCGCCGCCGGCTTCGTCGCTCTCTACTCCTTCCTGCCGCACAAGGAGCTCCGCTTCCTGATGCCCGTGCTGCCTCTGTTCAACGTCGTCGCCGCTGTCGGGCTGGCCGGGATATGGGGCGGCGGCGACGACGACGGGGGAGGGGGAGAGAAGGGAGAGGCGAGGTCGAAGAGGACAAAGGCAAAGCGCTCCTCTTTTTCCCTCTCGTTCGCGACGCTCCTCCTCCGCTCTCTGGCCGCGGCGGCCCTCGCCGCCACCGCAGCCACTACCGGCTTGTCTCTTGCAGCCGCCTCCAAGAACTACCCCGGCGGCGTCGCGCTGGAACGCCTGCACGCGCTCGTCGAGGAGCAGGAGGGAGCAGGAAGAGGGGGAAAGGCCGGTGCAGATTTCGTCGTTCACGTCGACGTCGCCGCGGCGCAGCAGGGGATCACTCGCTTCGGCGAGAGGAGCTCTCCCGCTTCCGCTTCTTCTTCCGCTTCTTCTTCTTCTTCCTCTTCTTCGTCTTGGTCCTACTCGAAGGACGAGACCCTCAAGCCCGCGGAGCTCTTCGGCGCCGGCTTCACGCACCTGGTCTCGGAGCTGAGCGGCGTGCCGGGCTTTGAGTTAATCGAAGCAGTCGAGGGCTTTTCGGGCCTCAAGGTCGTCGTCGGCGAAGAGGTTTCCCGCCCTTCTCCGAGAGCCCTGTTGCGCGCTTTTAGGGCCAGGACGATCCCGAGGCTTCGGCTGGCGATGGAGCCGTGCATCTATTTGCACCGCAGAAAGGCGAGAGAGGCGGAGGAGGAGGCGGAAGAGAAGTAGGAAAGGAAATTGCGTTCTGGGGCTTTTTTTCCCCTCATTTTTTTGTAACACGAAATAAACGAAAAGACTGCTGAAGAAGAACAAAAAACACGCTTTTTAAAATCAGTCAGACTTGGCCGCGGAACCGCCGACGATGATCTGGTTGATGGGCTGTCGTTGGCGATTGGAGTTCGGAGAAAAGAGAGACGAGAAACAAGGTGAGCCTCGAGAGAGAGAGAGAGATGAGTTTGTTTTTCGGTTTCTTTTTTTCTCTCTCTCTCCTCTCCCTCTCCTAGCACTCACGATGAAGATCAGCTTGACGAAGAAGCCGATGAAGCCCATGACGACGAAGCCCAGCGCGGTCTTGGAGGTGATCTTGGTGAACTCTGGAGTGGCGGGGGAGGAGGGGGATGGGGTGGAAGAAGAGGGAAGAAGAGGAGGTTGAGCGAGGTGCGCCCGAAAAGAAGAGGAAGAAAAAGGAAAACGATCGCGCGAGGGAAAGAGAGGGAGAGAGAAAGAAATCGATTATGGCCTCCTCGGACAGGTGGCGTGAAGCGTCGCATCGCTTGTCCACTCCGCGTTTCAATAAGCGCCGTGCGATTCCAACTCGCTGCCGCGAGGGAACCGAACGTGGAGCTGTGGCGCGCTCGCGAACAAGAGGATGCGAAAGAGAGAAAGAGAGCAAGTGTCGACCATCGATCATCGATCGTCGTCGGCGGTCTCTCTCTCTGCTCACTCGCTCATTCCTCTCCACGCTCATCTCCGCGCATCCAATCGACCTACCCTTCGCGTCGGGCTTGGTGCACCGCTTCACCAGCCGGATCGAGTCCTTGGAGAAGGTCTTGAGCTGCTCGCCGAGGTCCATCTTTTCGATTTGGTTTTGTTTTTCCCCCCTGTTTTTTTTGAGTTTGTTTTTTGATGTTTTTGAATGAGTTTTGTTTTCGCTCTCTTTCTTTCAACTGTGGGATGGAATTGAATTGAGATGCTGTCGATGCAGGAAAGTGGGAAGGAGACAAGGAGACAGTGCATTTACGTACGAGGTGTGGCTTGACGGTCGGAGCGGAGAGAGAAAGGAGCAACGAAGGAGGAGCTGAAGAAAAAGAAAAGAAGTGAGTCGAAGGGAAAAAAAAAGAAAAAAGAAAAAACCTTGCTCAGCTCACATTTTGTCTCATAGAATTTGCCGTTTCCCTCGCCCTTGGCACGGCTCCCACGCGCCCCCGACAGCATGGCCTCGCCGCAGCGCAGGGATGGAGGAGTGTCCATTCTTCATCATCGCCGACGACGACGCGCAGAGCCGGCGAGCTCGTGGTGCAGCGACGAAGGCGACGAGGAAGAAGAAGAGAAAGAGCGAGAAGAGCTCGCCAATGCGTCTCGACCTCGACCTCCTCTTCCTCCAGCAGCAGCAGCAGCAGCAGCAGCAGCAGAGCAGCAGCAAGTCCCCACCGCCACCACCACAGCCACAGCCGCGACAGCATCAGCACCAGCGGAAGCAGACGAGTGCGTCATCTGCCTCGAGCCCTGGGCCTCCGAGGGCCCGCACCGAGTCTGCGCCCTGCGCCGCTGCGGCCACCTCTTCGGCCTCTCGTGCGTGCGCGCCGCGGCGGCGGCCTCGGGCCGCTGCCCGCTGTGCAACGAGCCGGCGAGCGCCGAGGAGGACGTCATCCCGCTGTTCGTGACGGGCGACAGCTCCCGGATCTCGGCCCTCGACGGCGCCGCCGCCGCGGCGGCGGAGAAGGTCGCCGTCGCGGAGCAGGCGGCGAGGAAGGCCGCCGAGAAGGCCCTGGCCTCGGCGCGGGCCGAGGTGAAGAGGCTGAAAGGGGAGATGAGGAAGATGGCCAAGGTCAATGAGAGGCTGGTGGCGCACCTCGGGGCAGCAGCTGCTTCGAGCAGTGCGACCGTAGAAAGAGCGACTGCGGGGGTTGCTGCGGCGGCGACGCTCGTTGATGAGGGAGGGAGGCCGCTGGCGAGTCTCCCTTCTGCTCCTTCCGCCGTCGCTGCTGCTGCGGCTCCAAAACGACCGAGGACAGAGGAAGCGCCTCTTCCTCTTCCTCTTCCTCCTCCTCCTCTTCCAACTCCTTCTTCCTCTTCCGCAGCCGCTCCGCTGCCGTTCTTCAGGGCCTCCGTGACGATTTTCCCGCAGACGTTCCGAGGGCGCTGCGCCTCCGTCAACGATGCAGCGGGCGTCGCCGTCGTCGGAGGAACAGCGGCAGCGCCGCCGGCGGCGACGCCGCCGGCGGCGACAAGGGGAAGACCGAGGGCGCAACTGCAAGTCGTCTCCCTCCTCGCGCCGCGGGCGCCCTCGAGCTCGGTGCTCCTGCCGGGGGGCTCGAGCGTCAGCGACGTCGCCCTCTCGCGGGACGGGAAGATGGCGCTGGCGGCGGTCCAGGGGGGAGCACGGGACTGCGGAGACGGCCCGGCGGGTTTCTCTCCCTCTCTCGCGCTCGTCTCGCTCGAGGCGTCGGCGGTCGCTCTCCGCGTCCCGCTCCCTGGCCAGCCCAGCTCCGTCGCGTGGCTGACGGAACAAGTCGTCGCGGCGGGGCTGACGGGCGAGCGCGTGGCGGTGTTCGACCTGAGGATGGCTTCGACTTCGGCTTCGGCTTCGGCTTCGACTTTTTCGAATTCCTCGCAAGAAGCGCCCAGGCCGCTCGTCGCGATGCTCCGGCACCCGGCGGCCTGGCGGCCGGAGGTGGGACAGCCGCCGGCTTTGGCTGCGGCGGGCCACATGCCGGCGCACTCCCTGGCGCCGCTCGACGACCGCGGGGGGCGCTTTTTGGCGGCGAGCTCCCGCGAGGTCTTTGTCTGGGGGGAGGCGGCGGCGACGGCGGCAGGAACGGGAAAAGCAAGCGCGTTGGCGTCGTCGGCGGCATTAGCGACGATGACGCTGCGGCAGAGCTCAGGACCGCAGGAAGCTCGGGACCCTTCTTCGCTCTCGTGCTTCGGGGCCGCCGCCGTCTCCATCGCCGCCAGAGACGGAGACCGGGAACAGGAACGACAGAACCTCGTCGTCGCCTCCTACCGCCACGTCGTCGAGCCGGGCGCGGCGGCGCCGCAGCGGAGGGGCTCCGAGCACGAGCTGCTGCTGCTGCTGCGGCCGAGGCGGAGGCCGGCCGGCGCCGCCGCCGAGAGCCGCGCCTGCGCCATCGCGAGCGATGCCGCCGCCGCCGCCGCCGCCGACGCCTTCTCCCACGTGGCGACCTTTGTCGGCAGCCAGGCCGCGAGCGGGACCATCATCAGCAGCAGAAGCAGGCCCGCCCTGATTCGCGGCGGCGGAGGAGGAGAAGGCGGCGGAGGGCTCTGGCTCGCGGCGGCAGACGGCGACGGCGGCGGCGGCGTCGCGCTCTGGGACGCGCGCCGCTTCTGCTGCCCCTCCTCCGTGCTCGATTCGTGCCCCGGCCCCGACTCCGCGCCCCCCGCGCCGGTGGTCGTCCCCGTGTCCTGGAGGACGACGGGACACCGCTCCCCGGTGCTGAACGTGGCGGCGATGGAGCCCGGGGGGGGAGGGAGCGGAGGAGGATTTGTTTCCCTGAGCTCCAGGGAGCTGCACGTCTACCGTTGCCGGCGCTAAATGGTTTTCCCGTTCGTTCGTTCGTTCTTCTTTCTCTCTCTTTCTTCTCCTCCGCGCGCAACCTTCTGTAAAAAACAAAAAAAGAAACAAAAGAGTCGGGGTGGGGGGTGTTGGCCGCGAGGGGAAGTTACACAATGAAAAAAAACCATCGACCTCACTTTTCATTTCTCTCCTCCTCCTGATCCTCGTCCTCATTCCTCCTCCACCACCCCCGCACTCCCACTACCGCCAAAAAAAGCACACCGCCTCTAGGAAAATCTTTTTTTCTTTGTTGTTTGTTTTAACTCTTCTCTCGATTTGGTTTTTTGTTTGGTTTGGCGAGAGAAAGAGAAAAGAAAAAAAGAGCCCGAGCGTCGTCGAGACTTCTTTTCTTTCTATCATCTCTCCCCGACCCCGTTTCTTTTCCTTCTCATCAACAGAAAAAAAGAATCTACTGAGTCAGCTGGCCGTACCAGAGGCCGGTGATCTTGATGTCCTTGGGGGCCTTGGATCCCAGGTCGGTGTCCGAGGGCTGCACCGACTCAAAGACGCCGGCGATCTCTCCGGTGGCGGGGTCGACCTTGGCGACGGAGAAGACAGCCTGGCCGCGCAGGGCGACGGTCGACTTGTTGTTCTCCTTCTGGAGCTCGTCGGCGTCGGAGCGGGCGGGCAGGGCCACGGCGTTGTCGTAACCGGTCGAGCCACCGCGGCCCTTGGGGTCGAGGAAGGAGGAGCCGCGGTAGGACGGGACCGTGAAGTCTCCGCCGAACGCAGAGAGCGAGCCCTTGGCGGCGAGCTCCTTGATCGTGAACAGGAAGGGGACGCGCTCCCCACCGGGGAGCTGGACGGTGACGGGGGCGTAGTCGATGCCGTCCTCCTCCTTGAACTCGACTGTAGGATTTCGGGGGAGAGGGGGTTGGTTGAGGGGGAAAGAGAGAGAAAGAGAAAGGTGAGTTTTCGTTTCCTTTTGTAAAAAAAAAAAAAGCAAAAAAAAAGCTCAAAACTCTGCCAACTCACCGTTCCCAGAGCCGTCGACCTTGAAGGCCCCGGAGATCTCGTCCAGCGTGTAGGTCAGGCGCGTCATCAGCCTGGTCTTGACGAACTCGGGCTCGCCGCCCTTGAAGGCCGACTCCTCCTTGACGGTGAAGCTCATCGGCTCCATGCAGAACTTCTCGATCTTGTAGTTGCCGGCCTTGACCGCCTTGAGGTCCGAGGTGCCCTCCTCGATGACGGGGCAGGTGTTGGCGATTCCCGAGCCCTTGACCTGGAGGTAGGTGAGGCCCTGGAGCTCGTCGAAGGTGACGGCGTTGACGGGGGCGGTCTGGCGTGGAGAAGGTGGGGGGGGGGAGAGTGGGAGGAAGGGAGGAAGGAAGGGGTTGAGAGAAGAAAGAGGGGAGCGAGGAGGTGATAAGGTTGAGATAGAGCGAATGATGAAGCTTTTTTTTCGAAGAATTGAACTTTTTTCTTTGGCGATCAACGATCCTGAAGGAAGAAAGTGCGCTCCGCGCGAGGAGGTTGCGGTGCTTCGCAGGGCAATCGGACACCCGGGGAACCTGCGGGATGGAAGATCGCAGCATCAGGGATTAAAGGCACGCCGAAAGCGTCCCCGACGGGAGCGGAAACGCGCGCGCATCGGGGCTCTTTTTCGAGAGGGCCATCCATCGACGACGGCGGCGAAAGGGAAGAAGCGGCGAGCGGCGCCGGGCGAAAAGAGAGAGCGAGCGAGCGAAGAAAGAAGCCAAGCAAAGGAAGAAAAGAAAAGCCGTTCAGCTTCCTTTCTCCTCCCCGCGCGTGGTGTCTTCCGCCTCTTTCTGGCCCTTTCATGCACCCACGCGCTCGCCTCCTTGTGTGCCCTCGCTAATGCGCGCTCGAAGAAGCGGAGCGAAGGTCCGGAGGCTCCAGAACTGGCGGCTCAAAGATGCTGCTGCCTTTTTTCTTTTCCTTTCGGGCGCCGCTCGTCGACTTCGACTTGTCGCAGCAAAGTTTCAATTCCCGTCTTCTCACCTGGAGCATCGTGGCGGCTCCGACGACGGCGACCATTTTGCCGGCGTTGGCGAGAGCCTCGCGGATGGGGGCCGGGAGGGCCGCGGCCTTGGTGGAGGCGCTGTTGACGGAGAGAGTTGGAAGGAGAGAGAGAGAATTGAGAGGGTGAGGCGTCGGAAAGAGAGGACGATCGGAAACAGCATAGCTTGCTGCTTGCTTGCTGCCTTCTCTCTCCCTGTCCCTCTCTCTCCCGCTGCTGCTTCGCGAGGCGCCAAGCACTCACCGCGAGGCCGAAGTGGTGCGCACGGAGCGCAGGGTGGCCTTCTGCATGGAAGCCTGCATGGTGGTGCTGTGGCGGCGGGGGAGGGGGGCGAGGAAAAAGATTGGAAGCGGAAAAAAAGGAAGAGTGTGAATTTAGAGGTCGAGCTCGAGAGGCTTGATTTTTTTTTTCAACCTTGTTCCCACCCTCTCTCCCTGCCTCTCGTCTCTCTTTCTCTTTTCACTCCTCCTCTTCGACATGATCTCCTCTTCCCTCCCTCTCTCGCTGCCTCAGCGGGCGTCGAGGCCTTCGATCTTGACCCCTCGAACAGCTCGACCTCGTCAATTCGCTCCCCAATGCCCGCGGCGGAGGACTAGGGGAGCAGCAGGAGGAGGAGAGGGAGGAGGAGGCGGCGAGCCCGAGGTCTTCGACGCTTCTTCTCCCTCTTCGCCGACGACGACGCCTTCTCAACCTCCTCAACCTCAACCTTCTCAAAAGCCCCCCCGAGCCCCGCGCCGCGCCGCCGACTCCACCGACCCCATCGCCTCGGCCCTCACCCGCCGATTCGGCGTCCTGGGAGGCCTCGGCTGGGCTGCGATTTTGACAGGTGGCGTGCTCTCTGAGCAGATCAAGACCAGAATAGAGGAGAGCGCCGCCGAAAAGGCGACGGTCGAGGCGAGCGGGGAGCTCGCGGCGCCTAGGCTGCTAGCGAGGGGGGTGACGGTGCGCGACGTGAGGATCGGGGGAGGGGCGCCCGTGTCCAAGGGGATGCTGCTCTTGTTGAACGTGAAGGCGCGGGTCGTTGGCGGGAGCGGAAGCGGAAGCGGGAACGAAGGAAGCGGAAGCGAAAACAACAACAGCAGCGGTTCCCCTTCCCCTTCCTCTTCCTCTTCCTCTTCTTACTTTATTGACACCTCCGCCCCCGGCGCCAAGCCCCTCGTCCTCCTCTTCGGCACCAAGCTCTCCGGAGGCATCTGCCCGGGAGCGGAGCTCGCCCTCTCCGACATGAGGGCCGGGGGTCGAAGGATCGCGCTGGTGCCCGCGGCGGCGGGCTTCGGCGGCAACGGGTTCACCGCCAAGCCGACGGAACACGTGCCGGAGAAGCGAGGGGAGGTGCCCCCCGGTGCCGACCTGGAGTACGACATCGAGGTCGTGAGGGTGAGCGTGCCGCCGAGTTGAGTTGAGGAGGAGGAGGAGGAGAGGAGAAAAAATGAAACCAGAAAAAAAAAGAAACGGATGTTTTTTTTATTTTTATTTTTTAATTTTCTAGTTACTTTCTCTTCCTCTCTCTTCGCTTTCACCGCTTAATGCTGCTGCTTTCGCCGCCGCCGCCCTTCTTCTGCTCCTCCACAGGGACCTTCTCCGCCCTCTCCTCGTCGTCGCTTTCATCCAGCATGTCTTCGAGTCTCCCTCGACCCCTGACCACCGCGGCGCAAAAGGCACCGGAGTGCGCCTCGCAGACCTTCCTCGCCTCCAATGCACAGCTCTCCCTCTGGTCGGCCTCGCAGCGCTCCCTGGCCTCGCGGTAGGCCCTGCGGAGCTCCTCCTGCTCCTTGAGCTTGTCCTCCTTGCTGCGGAAGGCGCCCGTGACGAAGCTGAAAGGGTTTTTTCCGGACTTCGGTCGTGGGACGGACCGCTCGCACGCGCGGGCCGCATTCACGGCGCACCCTCCCGCGGCCCCGGCGACGCAGCGCTCGATCACTCCCGCGCTGCACTCTGCGAGGGCGGCCTCGCGGGACTTGTCGTCGCGGAAGCCCTGGTGTTTTTTTTTTGAGTTGGTGGTGGTGGGAGAGGGAAAAGAGTGAGAAGAAGAAAAAAAACCAAAAACGTCGATGTTCGAATGCTCATCAATCATCATCATCACCGCACCAGCGTCAGCCGTCCCTCTCCGTCGTCAATCGGCACCCGCGGGGCCGACAGAGGGGGGACGAGGGCTATGACGCCATCTTCGGGGTGGTCGAACTCGTTCTTCTTGCTGCCAAACAGACCCATGTTTTTTTTTTGATGGCGACTGGTCAAACGAACGGAAATGAAAAAAATGAAATGTAAACTCTTCTTCTTCTTTCTTCCTTTGTTTTTCACACGAGAAAAAAGAAAAAGAAATACACACGCCGCTGAGATCCGCTCTCTCCCCCTCCCGAAGTGAAGAATTATTTCAAAATGCGCCACACAGATGCGGAAATGGAGGGACGGTAGGAATTGGGCGAAAGAAAATGGGGGACTTGAACGAAAACGTGGGGAAAAAAAACCCAACCTCGACCCTCTCTCTTCTCTCTCTTCTCTCTCTGCTCTCTCTGTCTCTCTCTCTTCTCTCTCTCCCTCTCCACCACCTCCTCCCTCTCTACGGCTTCGCCTTCGCCGGGCCCAGGATCATAGACATCGTCCTCCCCTGCATCGCCGGCGGGCTCTGCACGGCGACCTCGACCCCAGAAGCTTCGACTTCTCCCACAAACTTTTCAAACAGGACCCGGCAATCGTCGCGGTGCTCCATCTCGCGGCCGCGGAACGCCACGCTCAGCTTGACTTTGTCTCCTTTCCCGATGAAGCGCGTCGCGGCGCGGAGGCGCACCTGATAGTCGTGCACGTCCGTGTTAAGCCTCATCTTCAGCTCTTTCAGCCCCTGCCGGGCCTCGCGCTGCTTCCGGGACGCGTCCTTGGCGGCGCGGGCGGCCTCGAACCGGTATTTGGAAGCAGACACCAGCCTCGCGACCGGAGGTTTCGCGTCGGGCGAGACCAAAACCACATCGACCCCTTGGTCCTTGGCCAGGGCCAGGGCGTCCCCGAGACGCATCACCCCGAGCATGGCCTTGTCCTGGCCCAAGAGGCGGACCTCGTCTGCCTGGATGGCCGTGTTGACGACGAGGCCGTCGTCGGGCCCTTCGCTCTGCGTGGCGTCGCGGTCGCGCTGGCCGCGGCGGCCGGCGTACGAGGAAGGGCCGCCGCCGCCGCCGATGCCTCCCATCGAGGAAGGGGAAGAGGTCGAGGAGCCGGCGCCCGCGCCTCCCGAGCCGGCATAGTAGCTGTTGGGCCTGCCGCCGCCGAAGTTGGGGTTGCGAGGGACGTAGGAGCCTCCGGCGTTGCCTGAGGTCGAGGCGCCCGAAGAAGTTCGGTCTCCTGCTGCGAACCCCCCGGGCGCGCCGCCGCCCGGCGCTCCTGCTCCGGGGCCGCCCTCTGTCCTCATGCCGCCGCCGCGTCCTTCGTAACCTCCACCGCGCCCTTCATATCCTCCTCGGCCCATACCTCGGCCCCGGCCGCCTCCTCCCTCCCCGGGGGTGAACTGCCGCCGCTCTCCTCCCTGGAAGTTGCCTCCTCCTCCTCGGCCTCCGCCGCCGCCGCGACCACCGCCGCGGCCTTCGTAACCTCCGCGCCCGCCGCCGCCGCCTCCTCCGCGCCCTCGCCCCTCACCAAAAGAGGGCCTCGGCGGGCCGCCAGAAGAGGAGGAAGGCGAAGAGGGAGAAGAGGGAGAAGCCGGCTGCGCGGGCCGCGTCGGCCGGGGCGGCGGCGCGGCGAGGTCTCCGGCAGCGGAGGCCATCGTGATTGTCGAAGCGGGGCGTCGGGCCGGGGCTTGCGTCATCGTCAGCGATACCCTCTGTTTTGGGGGGAGAATGGCGTGTTTTTTGTTTTTTTTTGTGTGGAGGAAACGAGGTGAGCGGACGGAAGAGCGGAGAGAGCGGACGAGGATAAGAAGAAGAAGGAGGAAAGCAAAGAGGTTTTTTTGTTTCGAGCGACGGCGGCTCTCCTCGCTGCTGGCCAGCGATTGAGAGAGAAAGACTCGCAGTCTTTCGCTCTCTCGCTCCATCGAGCTCGTTCTTTTTCGATCCGAAACCGACGCCAGCGCCGTCAAAACAACACGCCCTGCGCCCCCAGCGGCAGGAGCGAACAAACGTCGGCCTCGACAAAGGAAAACTCACCAGCGCGTTTGTTGCCAACATCGTCATCGACGCAGCAGCAGCAACGACGCGGCGTGGCGGCGCTCGGCGGCGGCCGCCGGCGATTGCGGCCTGCGCACTGGGGTGCGCGGCCGCCGCGGCGGTCGTTCCCGTCGCGGCGCGAGTTCCGCTGGACAGTAACATCGGCCTCTCGGGATTTTGAACGACTGGATAGGGTGCCGTTTCGCACGAAGAGAGAGAGAGAGAGAAGAAGAAGAATGCAAGGTCGAGAAAAAAGAAGAGCAAGCGAAGAAAGTGAAGAGGTCGAGCTCAGCTCAGCTCAGCTCGTTTTTTTTTTTTTTTTCTCGCTCGCCCTCGACCTCGACCTGCACCCCTCTCTTCCTTCCTTCTCCTTCGAACGCCCTGCACTATCGTCATCATCATCTACACACAAAAACAAAACCAAAGAAATAAAAAAAATATATCTACTTTCAAACCTTGAACTCCACGCGGTCGTCCTGCACGATGCCCCCTTCCCTCAGCTCCGCGACGTCGAGCGCCGTCGCGTCCGCCACGATCCTTTCGGCGTCCCCGAAGGCCTGCGAGGCCGTCGAAGGGGTGTAGGTCACGACGCATCGCATCCCTGCGCCGACGGCGGCGGCCACGCCGATCGAAGAGTCCTCGACGACGCAGCAGGAGTCCGGAGAAATACCCAGCTTTTTTGCTGCGGTCTCGTAAATCTCCGGGTTTGGTTTCTTGGACTTGACGTCGTCGCCCGCAAGGAACACGTCGAGCGCTTTCACTCTCTCCGGGCCTAATAAAGCGTCGATGACAGTCATGACGGATGACTTGGTGGCGGCGGAGCAGACCCCGACCTTCAAGCCCGCCTCTTTGGCCGAGTCCATCAGCTTTAAGATGCCCGGTCGCGGGGGCACCTCGCCGCCGCTGATCATCGATTCGTATTTTTTGGACTTCCACGCCTGCAGAGTGTCCACCAGGAAATCCTTGTCCTCTTGAGAGGAAGGGGAAGGTCTCCTTTTGCTTTCCCCGGGGATGGAGAAGCTCGGGAAGCCAGAGTCATTGTTGCCAAAGACGTGGTGCATCTTGGGCTTCCCGCCGCCGACCTTGTTCTGGAGATCGTCGTAGAATTCCTCGGTCCACTCGACGGGTCCTCGGGACTCCTTCCCCGGGTAGCGGAGGTCGAAGTGGGCAAAGGTGGCGTTGTAGGCGAGGCGGTGGAGGCCCTCTGACTCGAGGATGACGCCTTGGGTTGGGGTTGGGGGGGAGGAGGGATCGGAGGGGGCGGGAGAAGGTTTTGAAGAAGGTTGAAAAGAAGAAGGTTAGCGAAAAAAAGCGGGGCAAAAAATCTCAAGAAATGGTTGTAGTAAAAAAAGAAAAAGCGTTCGTTTCCTCGATACAAGGAGCGACCTTTTCTCGAATCCTGAAACGCACCGTCGCAGTCAAAAATAAGGGCTTTCAGCTCGGCCCTGGAGCGGGCGACCAACGCGTCGGCGCGACCAGAGGCGGAGCGGCGAGAAGATGAAGACAACGAAGAAGAAGAGATAGAAGATTGGAGATCGCTCGACGACGTTTGGAGCTGGATTCCTCGTCGCTGCTGCGGCTTCAGAGGCCTCAACGCACTCTGATTACGATCAAAGGAGCACATGGCTCTCGCGGGCGACGCATTGGAGCGAGCCAGTGCCCCGCGAGAGGAAGAAGCGAGGACGGAAGAGTTCATTTTTGTTTTTTTAAAGAAGACGAACGAAAAAAGTGAGAGCCTTTTTCTGCTCTCGCCCTCATTTTTTTCCGAGCATCGGAGCTGCTCTCGAGGTTCTTTTTCAACAACAAAAAATCACCCCCTCCTCCATGGCGAGCACAGTGCAGACGCGGCCTCTTTCTCCTCTTGGATCAGGTGTGAGCTCAATCAGCACTTGTTCTGAGGAGGAAGGTTCTCGGGATGCTCCAAAGCCGCCGCTAGAGGGGAGAGAAGAACACGTCGAAGAGCTCGACGACATCGTCGAAAGTTTCGATGCCATCGATCTTCGGCCCTCGACCTCAACTTCGACCTCTTTGACCTCCGAAGAAGAAGGGGAGCAAGAGCCGCAGCACCAGCAGGACCCGGGCCACCTCCTGTTCTCGTCCGCGCCTCCCTCGAGCTCTTCGACTCCCAGAGCGGCCCCGGTGGTAGTGGAGCTGCCTCCTCCGGTCGCTTCTCCTTCTCCTTCGCCGCGGCTTGAGGAAACAAAAACAGAAACGACGGCGACGACGACGGCGACGACGACGGCGGCGACTCCGAGAGTTTCCGCCGCTCCTCCTCTTCCTCCTCCTCCCAAAAAGCCCGCCGCCGCCGCTGCCACCGCAGCAGCCGCGAGCGCAGTCGCCGCAGCAGCCACAACCACCGCGGCCGCCGTGACCGACGCAGCAGCGGGGGCTCTCGCCGCCGCGCGGGCAGCGCTCCTGGGGGCAGCCTCCTCTTCCTCTTCCTCGAGTCTTCATCATCAAAACCATCAACCTCACCACAGAAACTCGACCTCCTCCGCCGCCTCCCTCCCGCGCTCAGCGGGGGCAGCGCGGCAGCGCACCGCCGACGAGATCAAGGCCGCCTACGGCAGGCCTGTCTCCTCGACCGCGCCCGCGCGTCGCGCCACCGCGGATCCGGCCGCCTCCGAAGCGCTGTCCGGCGCGAGGGAGGCCCTGGCGGCGAGGGGCGAGAGGCTCGGCTCGCTCGCGGCCGCGACCGAGTCGCTCTCGGCCGACGCGATGTCGTTCGAGGAGACGGCGCGCGCCCTGCGGAGGAAGGCCGAGAGGAGCTGGTGGCCCTTTTGAATGATGGTGGTGTTGTACAATTCTTTTTTGTGTTTGTAAAATCAGAGAGACGAATGAACGGAAAGAACGCTGCGGGGAGAGAGAAGAAGAGGGAGAGAAGAGTCGGGGTTGAAAAAAAAAACTCGTCGGCACTGCCAGGCAACGCCCGAAAAATCACAAGGCATTTGGAAGGAAAAAAAGCAAAGTTCTTCTTCTTTGCTTCTCTTCTTCTCTACTGCCCCCCTCTCTACTAATCGCAATGGGAGGCGGTCCTATCTCACGCCACGGCGCCCTGTCGACGGCGTGCGGCCGCTTCGTGCTGGCGCCGGCGGGCGCGGCGCTGCGAATCTACTCGTGTTCGACTTCAAACTCAAACTTGACGGCTGCTGCTTCAATGAACGGAGACGCGTCCTCGTCCTCCACCGCCGCGGGCACGCTCGTCGGAGAGCTGCTTGGCCACGACGCGGACGTCACGGCCGTATCCAGAAATCCGGAGAACGACGAGCAGGTGCGTGGTTTGAGGGGTGGAGAGAGAGAGAGACAGGAGAAAGAGAAGAGAGAGAGATGGCATCTGACGGCTGCCGTCCGTCGACATTTCTTCAATGCCCCTCATCCCTTTCTTCTTTCCCCTCGCCATTCCAAATCCAACCCTCTCATAACAGGTCTACACGGCGTCGCTGGATGGAACGGTCCGTCGCTGGTCCTGGCCGACGGGGGAATGCCTGGAAGTCTTCAAAGTCGGCGTGCCGATAACGGGAATGGTGAGGACGACTTTCGTTTTTTCTTTTTTTTTTCACCTAGCCGCCGAACGAAAAACCTCGACGACGACGCTCAACCTCTTTTCTCTCTCCCTTTCTCTCTCCCTTTCTCTCTCAAAACTCTCTCTTCTTCCTCAGGCCGTGCCCCCACGAACGAGCCTCGCCTACCTCTCCACGTCCTGGGCGGGAGGCACCGCCGGGAGGATCATGCGCCTCAAGCTCTCCTCGGGTCAGCTCGAGCCAGAGAGGTTCAAGCTCTCCGCCGCGGGAGGCAGGCTGGCCCTCTCGGCGGGAGGCGGCGTCGTCGTCGCCGTTGAGAAGAGGACGCTCTGGGCCTGGCGCGCCGGGGCCCCCTCGCTTCGGAGGCCGCTGACCCTGTCGGGGTCCAAGGCGTTCATTTCGGTAGCTGTCGACGGGGACGACGACAGGCTCGCCGTCGGGGATGCGTCGGGGAGGATCACGGTGTGGCGGGGGCTCGCGGCGGCGCTCGCTGCCGCTGCCGCTGCCGCGACGGCGGCGACGGCGACGGCGGCGACGGCGACAGCGGCGAACGAAGGAGGCAATGCAAACAAAAGGCATCACCACAGCCACAGCCGCGCCTCTCCCCCGCCTACCTCCAAGCTCCTGCCTCCCCTGACCCTCCACTGGCACGCCTCGGCCGTGAGAGCGCTCTGCTTCTCCCCGGACGGAGAGCTGCTGCTGTCGGGCGGAGAGGAAGGCGTTTTGGCTTGGTGGAGGCTCGCGGCGTGCGCGGCCTCGGTCGCCGGCGGCAACAGTTTCTCTAATGCCTCCTCCCGCGGGTTCCTCCCTCGCCTCGGTGGGGCCATCACCTCGATCGACGCCGTGAGGGGGAAAAGCGACGGCTTCGAGGGTTCCTGCGTGCTGTCCCAGGCGGACAACACGATCCGAAAAGTGAACCTGGGCACGGTCGAGGTCGAGGCTTCCATTCACGGCATGAGGCCGAAAGCGGGTTTCATCTCGAAGAGCTCGTCGACTTTCTCCTCTTCTTCCGCCGCCGTGGACCCTTTCGAGGCCGCGTCGCCCACCGCCGCGCTCTGCCCCCTGCGTTCTTCTCCTGGAGACCTCGTGGTGGCCGCCGCCGGCTCGGCCCTGCAGTTCTGGGCCTCGGGCAGGGACGCGCACGCAGCGAGGCTCCCGATCTCGAGGAGGAACGAGGTGAGCTCCCCTTCTCCGAGCTCTTCCTCTTCTTCTGCTGCTGATGCTGCTGCTGCTGCTGCTGCTGCTGCTGCTGCTGCTTCCGCTTCGACGCCGCGCGTCACGGGCGTGGCGTTCTCGGGCGACGGGCGGGGGATGGCGACCGCGGAGGCCGTGCCGAGGCCAGGGGCCGGCAACGGAGCAAGCGGGAGCGGAAGAGCTTTCACTCCTTCTTCTTCCTCTTCTGCTTCCGTCGCTCCCTCGCTCACGGGCCGCGCCGGGGTGCTCAAGCTGTGGGCTTCCCCTTCGTCGCGCATCAGCGTCGCCGGGCAGCCACCCTACTCGCTCGTCGCCGAGGTCGTGGACCCTCACAGGTAAGAGGAAAGAGAGAGAGAGAGAGAGAGAGAGAGAGAGAGAGAGAGAGAGAGAGAGA
>Ga0114918_10001515_pt1 | contig 20786 bp, 32 predicted proteins | sample LantaG_FD_87015 | JGI IMG/M metagenome (GOLD analysis project Ga0114918, IMG submission 87015) | Deep subsurface microbial communities from Baltic Sea to uncover new lineages of life (NeLLi) - Landsort_02402 metaG | ecosystem: Environmental > Aquatic > Marine > Oceanic > Sediment | place... | reverse complement strand
TTGAGTGTAGATAAGGGGAGCCTTTCGGCCTATATAATTGGGGAATTATTTCATATCTACACTCATATCACGACACGGTGCCACAGGTCTCCCTGTAGTGCCTTGTTGGGTGGCTGTCGTCCTATTTTGTGTAGATGTTTTCATTATCTTCTTTAGTTTTATTTTTGTATTTTAATTTTTACAAAAAGTTTATATTTAATTTTATATAGTTATCAAAAAATGTCTATTTTTTCCATTTTCATTCAAATCTTTTACAAAGATACTCTATTTTTTCAAATTTCCAAGTATTTTTGTAAAAAAGTATCAATTTAATTTAAAGTTGTACATTAGGTTTAGAATTTCGTTTTAAAATGTCTATTAATAACTTAACTTCTTCAGCATCTGAAAAGAAAAAATCAGTTTCATTAAATAATTCAACACCAAAATCTTCACCATCATCATTAGTTGTTGATATTAAACAAAATCCATTTAAAAATTCATAAGTAAAGTAATAAAAGTCAGTATCACCGCTTTCTTCTGCAGTTACTAATTCTTTAGTAAACCCTAATTTTTCTAATTCTTTTTCTTTCATAATATTTTATGTATTAACTTCATATTTTTTAATACTACAAAGATACTCCTTTTTTTAATATCTCCAAAAATTTTTAATATATACTTATTCTAAATTTTAAAATATAACCCATAACCTGTTTCATATACATCTGTGTTTAATTTATCAAAACCAAAATAATCCAGATTTAGAAATAGTGTATATTTTTAACCCCTTTTCTAATCTATCAGTTTTATACTGTTCTACAAATTTAACATAATGTTTATATTTGGTGTGTATATAATTCATATTTTATATATTAATCATCCATCATTTCAAATATACATCTATTTTTCGTATCACCAAATTTATATATACTTTTATGATAACAAATTTTAAAATGTATATAGAGAAGATATGTGTCCCTGTTAATGTTGGTGATACCGTATTGATGGGTAAATGGAAGAACAAAAAGACTGTGGTTAAAAAAATTAAGAAGGACGAACATGGTATGCCGACTATTAATGGTAAGAAAGCTGTAACATTTAGATTATCAAAAGAAAAGAAGAAGAAAAAAGATTAATATGAAGTATTTAAAGTTATATGAAGACATAGATCCTTTTAATGAAGAAGATTGGGATGAACTTGATTATTTTAAAGATAATAATGAGTTTGTTGATTTAGTTTTGGATTATGATAAGAATGTAATAAATTATAAATCAGGTAGTGAATTTGTGGTAAAAATTAATAGAGAAGATTGGGAAGATTTTACAGATGATATGAAAAGTAATGACGTATTACGATGGACTACTTATGGGATTAATATGGATGATTTGTTTGATGAAAGAAGATATAAATTTGTTTTTATTTTTATTTTAAGAGGACCTCATGGATATTATTCTACTTTTATGTGGAATGCTATTAATTATCTAAAAAGAAAAGATTATGAAGAATATTATGATTATTTTAAAAAGGAATTTGTTGATGTATGAAGTATTTAAAGTTATATGAAGACATAGATCCTTTTAATGAAGAAGATTGGGATGAACTTGATAAAGAAGTATATGATTATGAATTAGAAAGACCAGGACTTAAAGTATGGCATATTAAAGGTGATAAACCAAATAATATAAAATGGAAAATAAGTTTTGATAAATTTACAGAACATATAAAAAAGAAAAATCCAAAATTTATAAATAAAATAAATAGAAATCCAAGATTTTGGTGTGGAATAACACTGGGTATGTACTTACAAAACGCTAAAAATGAAGTAAAATAATAATATGAAACATTTAAAGTTATACGAGGATATTGATTGGGAAGATGATTGGGAAGACATCGAGGAATATGATGATGATGAAGATAAATCTGAATTATATGTTATGAATGTAGTACGAAATGGTGATGAATATGATATTGAAGTTAGTGAATTATCTGATCCTACACCTTATAAGGAACGCGATAGGTGGGTTTATGGAGATAATTATAGAGATAGAAAGAAAGTATTAGGTGAAATTAATCCCAATAAATTTTATTATACCACCAAAGATAAAAAAAGAAAAATTTTTGTAGATATGAACAAAATGAAAAATGGTATAATTAGTAGTGGTGGAGTAATATTTGAAAAGGGAAAAGAAGCTGAAGCTAGAGTTAAATTGGGAAAATCTTATGGAACAACAAGAGCTGGATTAACAAGAAAAATTAGGAATAGACAACGAGACTTAGATGAATTTACATCATTAAGAAATTCATTAGATAGGTTATTTTAACTGATTAATATATCTTAAAAACTTCATAACTTTATTATCATCATAAAAACAATCGTATTCTGTTCCTGTAATTTTTTCATATAGATCATATCTAATTCTACTTAAAGCTATCATAAAAGCTTGTCCTTTTCTCAAGTGTCCATCCCCATTATCCATAATATCACCAAAGGTTCTTAACAATTTAAGATATTCGTCATCTGTTAATAATAGTGAGGTTTCCTCTTCTTCATCAAAATCGAAATCTTCATCATTAAAATCAAAATTTTCATATTTTTTCAAAATTTTCATATTATCTCCAGTCTGGGTCTTCGTTTACATTTCCAAGAATAACATTTATTACTGTATAATCTTCTTCTCTAAATGAATTATCTTTATACACATAACCCATTTCTTTTAATTTTTTAAGTTCATCATCACTAACCAAAATTTCATCACCATCTGGTGAAGTAATTTCTATTTTATTTTCATTTGAACCGAAAACAGATTCGTTAACATTTTTAATAACTTCTATTGAATTATCAATTTTCATAAATTCTACTTTATCATTAAAAATTCTAACTTGGGCATATACATTAAACATATCATTATCTTCACCCATATCTATTTCTACATCTTCTAGTTTACCAACAATTTTTTTACCACCTGATGTAAATTTTACCAATTTCCCAATAAGTGGATTTAATTTATCACTCACAGAATTTGAACCATTTTTTGTTGGATATAAATCTATAATATAGATTTTTTTGCCTTCATTAATAAATTCGTTATATTTCTTCATAATATTTATTTTTTAATTAAATGGGTCTCTTATTCCCAACATTGTTACTGCTTCAAATGGATTTATTCCATCATCGATTAAATCTTTAAATTTATTATATTTTTCATTCCAATCTTTTGTTATTTGACCATTCATATAAAACAGACAATATAATTGATATTTACTTTCTGGGTGGAATCTTCTTGCCAACCAATTAAGTCTATGAATTCCTATTGTAAAATCACCATTTGGATATATTCTAGCACCTGATTGCGTTGCCGAATGTCGTTGTCCAAAATCAATTGTTATTCCCCAATCATTTATAGAATTTATAATTGGCGTCCAACTTCTACGGAAGTTCCCAAATTCATTTAATTCTCTACCAACATCTACTAATAATTTAAATGTTCTTTCTTGTTCTGCATTCAGATTAAATTCATCCGCTACATCGAATTCCATTTTAATTTGACCAGTTCTTGAACTAAACCATTCTTTTGTTGTTTTAGCTGGATATATTTTTTCAACTTCATCATCTTCAAAATCGTCATCATCCCAATCTAAATTTTCATTAATAAATTCGTTATATTTTTTCATAATATTGTTTTATTTTATTCTTCTAAAATCCACACTTTCTGAATAATACCCATTGGAACTACCAAACCATCTTATAGTAACATGTCCTTTTTTTGTTGTGATGTTATAAAATGTCCATGTATGACTATCATATCCATCATTTTCATCACCATCTAATGGATCATTATTTGAGTCTTCTGTTGCCCTCACTATTGGTGAATTCATAATATCATCTAAATCTCCAACTATATCGTCAACTTCTACACTTTCACAACAATCTTGTTCGTGATACATCTTATATACTCCATCATTTGTATGGAATATCATTTCATATGTTAAATTTTCAATATTTGTAATTATTTTACCAACTAAAGTTTCAAAGGGGACAATACCTAACTTTACTTCTTCCTTAAATTCTTCTTCATCCCATTCGTCTTCATCGAATGGATCAATATCTTTAATATCTTCAAATAATTTTAAATATTTCATATATCTATATATTAGTTCTTAGAAATTCTTTTTTATCATAACTGACATAAAAATCTTCATAATTAAAATATTTATCATAAATTTCATGAACTTTTTCCAATGTTATTTCGTGTAAAATAGGTTCAATCAACCATTCTTTTGGAGAAAGATATTTATTTATATTATTATATCTATTTATTTCAGTTTTTTTATAATGAATTTCATATGATTTTTTCACTGTATCCAATCTTTCTTCGGTTAAATATTTATCTTTATGTTCCAAGATATTATAAATTTCATCATCTAATGTTTCTATATTTTCATCATTTGTTTCAGTAGCTATTTTTATAATAGCTGTATTATCAGTTAAATAATCCAAATAACAATTAATATAATACACTAATCCGTTTTTTTCTCTAACTTCCCGATAAAGTGGAGATTTTAAACCACTTCCTAACATTGATGTTACAAAATTCACATATGGGAAGTCTTCTTTAATTATTTTACTTAGATAGATAATTGATGTTTTTGATTTAAAAATATTTGATTTTTGGAAGTCAAACTTATTATTATCAATGTAATCCATTTCATAATTATTATTAAAGTTATTAAATTTCAAATCTGTTTCGAAATCATCATATTTAGATACATTTATTATTTGTGATGGCATATTATAGAATTCATTTCTATAATTCACACATTGTTCTAATGTTATATTATTTATATCATTAAATTCACCAATAGGGTTGTAATTATTAAACAATTTTCTATATAGATTCAAGAAATGAGATGAGCTTTGTTTATTAAACATATCAGAATATTCTTCTAATATTATCTTTCTTTCTATTTCTACATTTGATTCTGTTACATTAAATTTCATTAATCTATCAAGAAACATTTGTTTATAAATTTTTAGATATTCATCTAATCCTGTAAGGTAGTAAACTACTCGTGTATCGGATGTATATGCGTTCCAATTGATACCATATTTTTCGAAATCATCTAAGATATCTTCAAAACCTTTACACATCAAATGTTCAATAAAATGGGATATTCCTCTTATCCCTTTATGTTCGTTTCTTATAGTGCCGTTGTATATCACATAAAATCCAGATAAATCTGTAACACTCTTTATATTTATCAATTAAATGTTTTTCTTTTTTATTTTGTATTGTATATATTAATAAATCTATATGGTTTTAAGGTAATTCAAAAGATATTTCATTTGGTAGTCACCAATTTTAGTAAAATATTTAATTTTTCTTCCACATTATCATCATATTTAATTCTGAACAAGTATATTTTTTTTTCATAACAGTAAACATCTTTAATATTATCATTAATTTTTAATTTATTAAAAGATTCAATTCCTCCAAAATAATCAATTGATTCAAAATGTTGTCTCCCATCATATTCTATACAAACATTATAATCAGGTAAATAGAAATCAAATGGTAATTGTTTTTTATTTTTACAATCTTTAAATTTATATTCTTGAACAAATTTGATATTATTACTATTCAAATAATTACAAATTTTTCTTTCCCCTTTACTTTGATTACAAATTGGACAACCTTGTTTCTGCGATACATGATTATTTGGTGTTTGTTTAAAAACACCATGAAATGGACATGTTATATTAATATTTTTCGTTGATACAATATCAGGATCACATTCATATGAATACTTATAATCATGGACATAATTTGATTTATCTATAAAATCAAATATATCAATTTTTCTATTATCCACATCACACTTTTTACAACCTCTTCCACTTAAATGATTATTTGGCATTTGTTTAAAAATACCATGAACTGAACATATTATTTCTATTTTAGTTCTACTATTGATATAATTAACCTTCGAATAATCATATTTATTACCATGTATTTGTTTAGATTTCTCTATAAATTCATTTGTTGTAAATTTTCTATCCTTACACATTGGACAATCATTACCATTTAAATGATTATATGGTAATTGTTCAAAAACACCATGTTTTGAGCAAATTATTTTTATCTTTTCATTAGAATTTTTATAATTCACTAATGAATAATCATATTTATTACCACGTTTATCATTGAGTTTTTTTATAAAATTATCATTGTTGATTTTTTCTTTATCATAGAAACATTTTGGGCAACCTTGTCCTTTTTTATGAGCATGATAAAGTTGTTTAAAAATACCATGAACTGGACATAATATTTCTATTTTAACATTCCACTTATCATAATTTACTAATGAATAATTATATTTATTACCATGTGTTTTAACACATTCTTTTATAACTAATTCCGTATTATTCATACTAATATATATTAAAAGAACTAATACCTTTTTTATCCTTTTCTACATTAATAAGATAATCATATTTCATTTGATGAATATGTTCAATTATTATAATTTTATCCATATGGTTTTTAAGTTCATATAATAAGGATATAAATTCATCAACCGATTTATCCACCAATTTGTTCATTATTTCATCGAATAATATAATATTTGGTTTTGATGTGTTATTAATTTTTCTTAAAGACATCTTTAAAGCACAAGCATTAAATGTTCTTTCCATTCCTGAACCTTCTACAGCATTATAAGATTTATTACTTACTTTCGATTTCATCTTCAAATTTAAATCTTCATCAAATAATAGATTAAAATCTAAATTTGATAATAATATACCAAGTTCATTATTGATTATATGTATGGATTTTTTCAGAAGGTATGTTGGTAATCCATCTCTATGCATTGATTTAGTATAAGTAGTATAAATAAATTCTAATTCTTCTTGAATTTTATACTTCTTCAAACTTTTATTATAATCTTCAATCATCTTTTCATTTAAGGAAATATTTTGTTTTAATTCAAACAATTTATTATTTGTTGATTTAATATCAATTTCTAATTCATCTACAGAAATATTTATCTTATCAATTGTTTCATTTATTTCTTTATTTTCTTCTATAGATTTTCTATTACTAAGATATTTATTAGCTTCATCTTTTCTTTTATTGTTCTTTTCAATAATTTCATTGATTTTTATCTTAATGTCCTTAACGTTAGATTCAAGTTTTAATCTCTTGTTATAATCTTCTTTTTCCTTTTCTAACTTATAAATTTCTTCCTTTACTTCTTCTACTTTTATTTCAGCACTCTTTATCTTATCTTGTCTAACCTTTATCTTATTCTTTAAATCTTCAATTTCAGATTTAATCTTTAAATCTTCTTTTTTCTTATTATCAACATATAAGATATAATCATCTGTTTCTTCAATCTTTTCAGTTTCTAATTCTTGAATTTGTTGTTTTAATTCATTAATTTTCTTAATTTTAGATTTACCTTCAGTAGATAATAATTTTAATTCTTCCTTCTTTTTAGAAATTTCTAATTCGAAATGTTCTTTATCACCATCATCAAGTGGCTTTAAACAAGTTGGACATATCTTTACTTCTGAATCCGTTCCACTTAATTGTTCAATCTGATTTTTTATTTTCAAACCACCACTTTTAATATTAGATATATCATTTTCTAATATTTTTATTTCAGTTTTTAATGGATTTACTTTTTCATTAAGTTTTGATTTAGCATCATGAACATATGATAATATATCATTTTCAATATTTTTTAATTCATATTCTTTAGATAAAATTTCATTTTCCACTCCCTTAATATAAGAATTTACTTCAGAAACTGCTGTTTTATACTTATCATACCATTGTTTATTCTTATCTAATTTATCAGATTTTTCAGTTTCTAATGGTAAATTTTCCATTTCACCTTCAATTCTAAGAATATCTTGTCTTGAATAATTGACACTATTATCATACGTTTCAATATCTTTAGACAAACTTTCGAAATCAATACCAATAATATCGTCATCAATTTTGTTTAGTTTACCAATTAAATCTTCTTTATCCTTATGATTTTTCTTTAGAAATTTTTCTTTTTCTATTACATCTTTACCCATTTCTTTAACAAAATCTTTATTTGATTTTATATGTTCTGTTAAATCTTTAATATCATCTTCTATTTTTCCAACATTCAAATTAATTTTTTCTAATTTCAATGTTTTCTTATATTCCTTAAACTCTGTCAATTTCTTATCAAAGATATCATAACCAGCATCCTTAATAATATTATCAATAAACACACTTCTATCCATAGATAATAAATCGTTAATATTATCAGCATTCGTTAATGTTAATCTAATAAAATCATTAAAATCACCTAAAATGGAATCTAATTGTTTTTGAGTGTCAGTTCTTCTTTCACCCACCAACTTATTTTCTTCTTTCATTTCAGTTCCTTTGTAGTATTCTAACTTTGTAGAACAGGATGAAATTTCTCCGTCTCTTTTTTTCTTTCTTATAGTTTTTCTGTAAATAAGATATTTTTCACCATCCACTTCAATGATGGCTCCACCATCACAAGTGTCTTTGTTTCTATTTATATTAATGTATCTATTATCTCCATTCTTTTCTCTTTTAGATGTTGATAATGTTGTTCCATATAAAATATAACAGATAGCATCTAATATTGTAGATTTTCCTTGCTGGTTGACTCCTTTTACTTGTATAATTCCGTTCTTATCCTTCCAATTTATAACATTCTTATCACCATATGATTTAAAATTATTAAACCAAAATTTTTCAATATTCCATTTAACATTATTAGTCTTATTAACATCTAATCTATCATTAACTATATTATCAACATCAATAATCTTTTCAACCATATCTTCATTGATGTCATTACCCATCAAGAACTCCCTAAGTATGTTCTGTTGGACTATTGTATCGTTTATGTCTATTGTATCGGATAATAGTTTACTATCGTTTATATCGGTGTATAATGGACGAGATTCAATATTAATTAAATCACTACCAACACTTTCCTTAATTGCATTTCTAAGTTTCCTCTCATTATCAATGTTCATATTAACACTAAAATCTTGCCACTTAATTTTAACTTTAGTTTTCTCGTTCTTTTCTAATTCAGTAGGTAATTTTAAGTTATCATAATCAGTATCTTTATCAATTACAACATTTACAAATTTGTAATCATTATGAATATTCTTTTCTTTCACTGTTCCATTTTCTATATCCCATAGTAAATAACCATGATTTTCTACTGATTCCCCAAAATCCTGCTGGATGAGTGAGCTGGAATAAGCTTTTGTTTTATTTTTGAAAAATTGACGAAGGTGTATATCATTTAACATCGATATATTTCCCTTAAGATCAGATATGTTTGCATATTTTCCTTCCATTATCATACCATTATAAAGAACACATCCATTTACTGGATTGTGGTATAAATCTATATAAAACTTATCTTTTAATTTTCTTTTTTTAAAATATTTCCAGGGATTTAATCCATCAGCATGATCCCACACCACCCATGTTACATTTTCATCCTCATAAAAACCGCTTTTATTATAATATGTCACACCAGTGTTATTTATTAAAGTAGTAACAGTTTCTATTGTATCTATTCTACTTTTATTCTTTTTCATATAATCATGATTCCCTTTTATCAATATAACTTTAGCAATATTGGACAAATTATTTAAAAATTCTGCAACTAATATTAATGCTTCACCTTCTAAATCTATAAAATTATCATATAAATCACCACCTATTACAATTCTATCTGGTTTTTCTTTTCTTAAATCTTCATATAATCTTTCAAAAACTTCTCTATATTCTTGATGTCTATCCATCAATTTTTTAATATGCACGTCACCGACATGACAAATGGTGTCGATCATTTATTTATCATTGTTTTTTTTTCAAAATGTTCTTTCAAAATTCTTTCTATCAATTGAGATCGTTTTATTCCCTCTTTTTCCATCTGATTATCAACTAATTCCTTTATTTTTTCATTAATAGAAAAGGTTATTTTTTGTTTTTTTTCTTCATCTAACATTTTCTTTCTCATATCAAAAATTTCTTTTTTTTATTATATACTAAACATCCCAATATGTTTATTTTAACCTTATTTATATTTAATATAAATTACAAAAAGTATCCCAATTTCCTACTTTTTGACTTACATATTTTTATATATAAAAGAAAGATAATTAATTATGGAAAGACAGAAAAAAATAAAAATATCTGTTTCGTTAAACAAAGATTTAGTTGATATGTTAAATGATAAAACATCCAATAGATCCAATTATTTGGATTGGATATTATTAGAATACTTTAATAAATCAGGTGAAGATATATCAAAAATAAAATTATAAAAATGAGAAATCGTAAAGGATATTGGACATTCACAAAAACAAATTTAATCATTATTTTTTGTTATTTTTTATATAAAAATAAGGTTACAAAGTTTAAATAATTAATCAACTTACAGGTTTCCAATACATTATAAAAAGGGACTTTTATTAGTTAATATATACTTTTCATACAACCATACAATTTTTAAAAAATAATGAAAGAAAATGGAAATAAATGATGCAATTTATAATAATTTATTTGAAGCTAACTTTTCATCTTTAAAAGGTTTAAAAGAAGCTGACTATAATTTATTAATGGAAACATTTCAAGAAATTGATAAAGAATATATTATATTTAATTTATTCGAAATGAATGAGAAGATTCAACCACTTGAGTTAATAGTAAAATTGATAACTAGTAAGACAGTTGGTAATCTCACTATTGATTTACATAACAAAGATAGTGTAATATTGGGTAAAATCAGTTTTACAAATTTTACTTTCAAGAAAATTGAAGATTTAATTGACTTCAATTTTAGAAGTGAAGATATAATTAAAGAACTGAAAGTAAAATATGAATATGATGAAATTATATATACTGGAAAAGACGGAAAAGAAGGTAAAATATGAAAAAATTTAAAGATTTTAAACTAAACGAAAAAGACCTATTCGATGAAGAAAATTGGGACGAAGCGGAAAATAATGAAAAAGTATACATTTCTAATCAATTGGGTACATGTCCAGTTTGTAATGGAGGATTAAATCCTGAAGGACCTTTAGAAATTGATCCAGATCCAAATTTTGTTTATTATAATTGGGTATGTTTTGATTGTGGATTCAGTGGAATGGAAACTTATGAATTAGTTTTTAGATCACAAACAGATGAAACAGGAACAGATATTAATGTTGGAGATGTTGTAAATAAATTATCATATCAATAAAAAATCAAAATTATGAAAAGATTTAAAGATTTCGAATCAGATAACGAGTTAAACGAATCTCTTAAAATAGGAAGACACCAATATAACTTAGTTAAAAGAGAAAGTGACGCAAAAAAGATATATGTTGGACCAGATGGTATTTTAGGTGAAAATAGAACTCATATATCATGGGATGAAATCTATGAATTTATGGATCAATATTATATGTAAATAAATAAAATTATGAAATATTTAAAAACATTTGAAAATAATAATATTTATGAAGTTGTCTTCTTACCAAGTGGAGAAATATTAAAGATAGATATAAATCTATTATGGAATAATGAAATGGATATAGATGACGATTACGATATTATATGGAATAATTATTTGAAATCATATACATCTTTAGATAAACATGTTGATAAAATAAAATCAAAATTATGAAAAGATTTAAAGATTATTTAAATGAAGATATGGAAAGACCACCAATCGATGAACACGATGATGGTAGAGAATTTCCAGGTGAAAAATTGAGAAATCTTATGACACCTTACTTTAATTACTTCCAATTAGTAGAAGATGGAAAATTAGATAGGGAACACCCATTTATGAAAAAACAAGAAAAAACTTGTATTGATAACTTAGATAATGTTAGATATTGGTTAAGTAAAATAAAGTAAGATATGAAACATTTGAAATTATATGAAAATAAAAATACAAATTATTACTACGTATTAAGAACAGTAAATGGAAATTTATATACTCATTCACGTTGTACTTTACACAAAAACAGTGATGGGAATTACGCATTATATGAATATGGTGAATTTCCAGAACATAAGGAATGGTCAGGAGTTAATATGAAAGAAGATAAATATAATCAATTAATTAAATATGGAAATTTAATTTATAACGATATAGGAGCGCATTACTATGTATTTAAATATAACCCAACCAACGATGATTAAAGGATACGATAAATTCGACCATGATAATAAAGTAAAGAAATTTTTAATTCATTGTAAAAATACATTGGATTTGAAATTAAAACTTGGTAATGAATACTATTATAATAGTATAGATTCTTGTATAATAGATTCAGTTTATTCATTAGGTATAACTTATGCACAAACAAGAAAAGTAGTGGAAAGATATAATGAACATTTTGGACTTAAATTATACAGAACATATGGTGGAGATTTCCCACCAACTTCAGAACAAAAACCAATTGATTTTTTCATTAACGAAAATAAGAAAATCACACCTGAAATAATAGCTAATGATATTTATAAGAATAGATGTAGAACATCGACACATGGAAAATCATTATTAAAATCAGAAGCTTCGATGTTATTTGCTATGGTTCTTAAAAGATTTGGTATTACTTATTTACAGGATATTAAGCAACACCTTGATAATAAGGAACTAGAAAAGGAAATAAAGAAAATACCAGGACAGGGAACTGGAATATCATTAGATTACTTTTTTATGTTAACTGGTGATAAAACACAAATTAAAAACGATAGAATGTTAGCAAGATTCTACAATGATGCAATTGGTCACATCGGTGATAAATATACGATTAGAGAAGTAATTACCAATACAGTTGAAATATTAAAAAATGAATATCCTAATATGACACCAAGATTACTAGACCATCAAATATGGTTATACCAAAAAGAAATTAAAATATGAAAAGATTTAAAGATTATTTAAAAGAAAATGACGCATTTAAAGATTGGGATGAAGATGAAATAGATCCTAACCAACAACAAAACCCAAGAATGCAACCTATAACATTTGAAATCATTAAACAAGCCTATTTGGATGAACTTCAACATTGGGAAGTGGATTTAAATGATATAAATGTTTTAAATAGAGTGAATGAAGCAGCTGAACAAAAATTATATGCGATGTGGGATCAATTAACATATTTAGTAGAAAATGAAGAGGGTACATTAGAATGGATTTGTCATGGTTATTTCTGAGGTAAACCAAGTGGATCAATATCTCTATTTCTTTGACTAGCAAAATATTCAGCTAATTCTTGATTAGACATATTTTTAATGTCTACAACCTTTTCTTCCTTAACATTAACCTTAATATAAGGTTCTAAATTTCCATCCATTACATCTTTAATCATATTAGATAAAAATTCTCTAATGTTAGAATTATCATACTTTAATTTGAAAATTTCTTCTTCATATATAATATGAATACTTTCTGAATCTAATCTATTATCGACATAAAATAAGAGTGTACCTATTCTTCCTATCCTATTTAAATATCTACCAACTGTATCAAAATATAATTTAATGGTTTTGTCTTTTATCTTCCATTTACCACCTGATGCATAATCACTTCCTTTTTTACCAGAGTCATCTATATGCACTGCCATACCTAGATCTATTTGATATTCAGATATCTTTTTAAATTCTCTATTTAAAGAACCACTTGTTACTACTTCCATGTAAGTATATATAACTCGATATGAGTTCTATTAGAATTCAAATTCTTCATCTTGTTCAAATTGTCCACCACCAGGTCCACCCATATCAAATTGACTACCACCAAATTCATCTTGTGGTTGTCCAACTGGTTCGCCTTGTGGTACATCTCCTTGTGGTTGTGTTTGATCATCCTGAACAGGATCATCTTGAGCTTCTTTTTGGACTTCAATATCACTATCTTCGGGGTTATCACTTTTTCCTTCCATTTCACTCATCTTCTTAATAATCAAATCTTCTTTAACTTCGTTTAATTCTACTTCATCATTAATTGTATCAATAAGATTAGAATCATCTAAATCATATCTTTTTAATGTAATATGGCATTTATCACCCTTATCTGCAGCAACTGTCAAAATTAATTGATACATAAAATTTTCATTATTATAAGTAACTATAATACTTCGTGTACTATACTTATTGGTTAATGAACTGTTAATCTCTGTCAAACTTGTATCCTTACCTAATGTACCTTTTTCTCCAAACCAATATTTTACTCTATTTTCCATTTGCTGAATAATACTATAAAGTTTATCGTATTCAACAAATTCTTCAAATAATTTTAACATTTGTATTTTTTTATTTTTATATATAAATATTAATAAGTGGAAAAATTTAATAATCTATTAATGAAACTAAAAAAATTTGAAAATTTTGAAGAAGATTGGGATGAATTAGAAGAAATAGGTGGTAATGCTTCAATGGTATTAATTGATAGATATGATACTAATGATTTAGATTTTGTTTTATATCATGAATTGGAACAAAAATTTGGATTTAATTACGAAAAAGATAGAGTAAATGGTAATTATGGTGTCCATGATGGATACCCAATAAATATAGATTTTTTAATAAATAAGTTACAAGAATTTAAAAATAATAATGCTAATTATGTTGGTATAGAATATAACGTTGATCATATGTCTTACACATTATCGGCATTAAAAATAGATAAAGAATAATATGATAAATGTATGTAAAGGAATTTGCACCTTAAAAAATGGACAATGTATAGGTTGTAAAAGAACCGAAGAAGAAATAAGTGATTGGTGGGATTACGATGATGAAAAACAAGAAAGATTAGCCAAGGAATTAGAAGATAGAGAATCTAAAGATACCAACAATAGATTTGGAAGACCTGGAGTTAGTTGGAAAAAAAGAAATGAAAGTTCTATGAAAATTATATCCTTTAAAAATTTTATCAAAAATAAATAATAAAAATGTTAATAACTGAAAATATAGATATTAAAATAAATAACAGATATGTTAAATCGTGGATAGACAAGGGATACGATGTTAAATCAGGAGATGTTATTAATATACCTATCAGTGAATTACCAGAACACAGTCACTACAAAATTGATGTAAAATGTGATATTTGTAAATCACTAAATACTATAACATATCAAAGATATAATATCAATATTAAAAAATGTAATTATTATTGTTGTAAGAAATGTGCCACACACAAATACAAAGAAAGAATGTTAAAAAAATATGGCAAATCTAACCCAATGTATATAAATAAATTTAAAAATAAAATAACTAAAACTAATTTGGAAAAATATGGTGTTAAATATCCATCACAGAATGAAGAAATTTATGCTAAAACTATTAAAACATTTAGATTAAAATATGGGGTTGATAATATATCACAATCAAAATATTGGAGAGATAAACTTGGTGTTATTGATAAAGTCGGATTCGAAGAATATAAAAGATTAGTAAATAATTTAACAAATAGAAATAAACAAGAATTATTTGAAAAATGGGACGGATTGGATTACTACGATAATAATATCATTAAACACAATTTAAATAAAGATTATAATGATAAATCTTATCCGACAATTGATCATAAAATTAGTGTATTTTATGGATTTCATAATAACATAAGTCCAGAAAATATATCATCTATAAAAAATCTATGTATAACTACAAGATCAAATAATTCTATAAAAAATAGACACAACGAATATGATAAAAAGATTTAATGAATTTTTAAACGAAAATGACGGAGGTGGAGTTGCCATGTCAACTTTAGGAAACACAGGTAGCATGGGTGCTGTAATTGCACCAACAGTTGGTACAACACCAGGTGCAGTATGGGGATCGGGGAGTGGAGAAAAAGGTTCAGGAGATATAAGTGCAACACCAGGAACTTATACCAAAGACAACTTTAAAAAAAAGAAAAAGAAGAAAAAGAAAAAAGATAAAATTTCTAAATTAGGTGAAGATTATCAAAATATGTATGTAACCAAATTTTCAGAATGGCAACATTATCCTGAAAAGAAAAATACAAATAAATAAAAAATGGAAATAGTTAAATTTAGCGATTATTACAATCTTAGTAATGACGAACAGTTGAATGAGGGAGTAAAAACATGGTTATCCGTGTTTATGATTTTACTTCAAATGGGACTTGTTCCACCAAAAATAATAAATGGTAGTCCACAAGAAAAAATGGAATATGTTCAAAATGTACCAAAAGGTGATTTGGATTTAGCCAGATTTATAACGTTTCTAAATAAAAACGGTGTAAGTAAAGAAGGACAAGTAAAGACACTCTTTGATGAATTCAAACAAAAATATAACTACGATGGAAATTTTGAAGATGTATGGAATAATATAAAATTTGATAGAGGTAGTAATGAATTCAAATTTGATACATCAGTACCAAGTGGTAATTATGCCAAATGGATGAATACTGTTAAACCAGTAAATCATGTAAATGATTATGCAAAAGTAATTGATGACGCATTAGAAAGTAGACTTAATAATAGATTAATAGAATATGAAAAGAAAATTGATGTTGAAATAGCTGTTTTAACTGTACCACATTTAAATGGTGAAGATATTTCTGATTATGCCCAAAAAACTGGAGAAAGATGGGGAGTTGGTAAAAGTTCAACAAACAATGGTGTAATAGTAGTAATGTCCAAAGATGATAGAAAAATATTCATAGCTACTGGATATGGTATGGAAGGTGATTTACCTGATGCTATTTGTACTAGATTATGTACCAATATTTTTGTACCATACGCCAAAGAGGGTAAATATGGTGAAGGTATGGATGCACTATTGAAAGCTATCGCAGAACATATTGGTGAAGACGAACAAATAGAAGCTAAAAGAGAAAGATTAGAAAAAGAATCAGCAGAATTTAAAAGAAAAGTTGGAAATTTCTTCACAATTTTAGCTGAAATTCTTGCAGTATTGGGAGCTGCATTCTTAATTTATAGAGTTATAAAAATAAGAAAAAGAAAAATAAAAGAATTAGAAGATAGTCTAAATTCAGAAATTGAAAGATTAGAAAGAATGACATCAACAATTGGTAGAATTGATGCTGATGATGTAACTAAAAAAAGCGGACAAATTGAAGTAATAAAAACAAAATTGGCAAATTTAGACACTAATGATCATAAATTAAGTAAATCTTATATATCCAATTTAGATAAAAAATTAGATAGTCTAACTAAAGAATACAATATGGTTATAAGAGCTTATAATGATATCACTAAATCTTTAGACTATATTGATAATAATGTTGATACAGGTGCAATTGATCCAAAATATTCACCTAAAATTCAAGAAATTTCTAATAACCTTAGAAAATTTGCAACTGATGTTAAAAGAACGGATATTGATATCGAACAGTCAGAACAATATAAAGGATATATTAATCAAATTAGAAATGTAAGTAAAAAGTTCAACAAATTAAAAGATATGTTTGATTTAATTGAAATTGAAGATCAAAGTTTTGATAAATTTAAACAATCAATGTTGGGTAAAGTTTCAAGATCTATCAAATCTATTCAAAACATAGAAAGTATGGGATATACTTATGACAATCCTGAATCATCAGACAGAGATGTTGAAAGATTAGAAGATATGATTAAAGATGTAAGATCTATTTATAAAGAAGACATAGTTAAAGCTTTTGGTTTATTTAAATCATATGCTAACGCTAAAGAAAGATTAGATAAAAGAACCAATAGTATAATTAATTATGAAGATTATATAAATGATACAAAGAAATTTGTATACAATTATGATATTGAAGATGGTGCATCAAAATATTTAAAATGGGCTCAATATAGAAAATTCAGTGATTGGAGAAACGATGAAACTATTACTAAAATTGAAAAAGAAATTGAAAGTCTTAAAGAATTACTTAAAAACCCTGTAGATTTTATGTTTGTTAAATCAAGGATAGATGAAGTAGAAAAAATGGCAAAAGACGAATATCTTAGAGTAAAAGGAGAATTGGAAGATAGAGAAGCGGAAGAAAGAAGAAGACAACAAGAAGAAGACGATAGAAGAAGAAGACGAAGAAGAGAAGAAGAAGATGCGGCAAGAAGAAGACGAAATAGTTATTCGTCATCATCATCGTCTTCAAGTAGTTCAAGTAGTTCAAGTTTCGGTGGATTCGGTGGTGGATCATTCGGCGGTGGAGGCGGAGGCGGAAGCTGGTAAAAAAGTTAAATTATGATTAAAAACTTTGAAGAATATAATAAATTAAATGAAGAAAGTAATTGGGCATCATCATGGGCTTTGACACTCTTTATGTTATTTAATATGATAGGTAGTGATACACCTAGAAGTATATCTAAAGAAGATTTTGGAAAATATATTAAAAAATCTCAAGTAAATTTAAATAGACACAACATCAATAATGCCATTGATGATGTGAAGAAAAAAGTTCAAAGCGATAGTAAAATAACAAATAAACAAGAAATTTTTAATATAATAGATTCTACTCTATATCTTTATGATAAAAAAGATGTAATTTCTAAAAAATTATATAAACTAGCATCAAAACCAGGTGGAAAAACTTCATGTTTTGTAATATTTCTACAAGATGGAGAAGGTAATGATACTAAAAGACCTTTAATAATGTTAGAAAAAGATGCACCTTTAATATCAATTAGACATGAATTATATCATATTGTAAATAGATACATGAAACAAGATATTGAAGACATAACAAAAATGTTCGACTTTAAAATACCTTATAAAGAATATAACAAAAGATATAATACTTTGACTGGATACGAATACACCATAAGTCCTTTAAAAAAGGAATATTTTGATTATATGGATGCAAGTGAAATTTATTCAAGATTAAATAATCTTAAACACTTTCTTTATGAATATAATTATATAAAATCACCAAATGATACAATACCTGAAGATGTATTCTTAAGATTGTTCACTGGTGATGTATATAAATCACTATCAAAAAAAGATAGATTAAAGTTTAGAAAATCTGATTTCATGGATATATTATTATTTTTGGATTTAAGAAAAATGAAAATGATGGATCAATACGTAATGAATACAACACAAAATAAAAATAATAAAGCATAATGAAAACATTTGAAGAATACCAAAGCCCAGCTGGTGTGATTCCAGGCCCAGGAACAGATTTTGATATGTTTCAAAATGCAAGAGTTGTTGGAAATACACTTTCAAGTGATCCTAACACAATAAATGGTTTCGATACTGAAACTATATCAGATGATTATTTTAAAGAAAATGATAGAACAAAAAAAAGGAAAAAAAGAAATAAAGTGGGTACACTTAGTCGTAAAATAAAGAGATTTAAAGAGTTTAATGAAGGAGCTGGGTTCGGTAGTACTGATTATAGAAATGTGACAGGACAAGCAACCACAAGTGGTTATTTGAACGATAAACAACCATTAGGTAATGGTGGTGCAACAATTGCAATAAGTTTACCAAGAGGAAATTGGCATGAACCATCTACAGTGATTGTTGGGTTTAAAAATCAAGATATAAGCGATCCATATTTTATCAAAAGAAAAAAGAAAAAAGAGAAAGAAAAAAGAGAAACTTGGGATAGAAGAAAAAGAAAAGAATTGGCAAAAGAATTAAACAAATCTGAATTGAAAGATAAAATTTCGGAAGATTAATTTTAATATATAGAAATACAAAAAGAATGAAAAAATGTTAAAAAATTATAATCTATTTTTAGAATCAGCTGATACTCCAACTGGATTACCAGAAGAAGTATCTAAGTCTGCACTCATCATCGCAAGAAGTATGTATGAAAAAGTTAAAAAACATTCTTTCTTTGAAGAAGAAGGTGAATATTTCATTCAATTTGAAGTATCTGATGTTGATTATAAATATGTAGACCCAAGTGAAGTACTACAATTGGATTTGTCTGATGGAGCTATGGATAAAAGAGAATATTATGTAGAATTAGCATATGACGATCAAATTCCATCATCAAAAGAAGTTGTGTATAAAATTATCTTTGAAAAATTTAAATAATTATCCTATTAAACTATATTTCTCATCCAATTCACCTTCATAACCATAAACCAAATCATAAATCATTTCTGTAATTAATCTATTCACTTCATCTTCTGTTTTCAATTGTTTTTTTACACATAATGATATAAAATAACCAATTTTTATCATTTTATCTAAATCTGGTTCACCGTTTCTTTTTCTCTTATTATAAGTTTTAATTCCCAACATTCTTATCTGTTTATTTATATCAGGTTCATTTTTATCTATAACAAATTCTTTCTCAACACGAATCTTATCAAGTTCATCTTGAATCGTTGGGTTATAATGTTTAATACTAAATGAATCTGCACCCATTTTCTTAATATCACATTTTGAAGCTAATATCAATGGACCAATAATTGGTGATTTTTCTCCATCAATATAATTATTTAATAACTGAAGATATTCAGATTTATCTTTTTCTAATATCTGCATACCATTGGGAGCAATTAACCTTTCACCTATAAATGGTTTAACCATTTTTGTTGTAGAATCATAAATCGAAACATTGCCTTTCATATTACCAACAAATTCGTAAGGTCTTTCTGAAAACATAGTATAAGCACTTATTACATAAAGCCCATCAATTGTTCTTCTCCTTATTGATATTTTTTTTGTTCCTAAATTTTCAATAAAAATATTAACTCTACCTTGATAAACAAACTCCCAATAACCAATATAAAGAGATTTTAAAAGGTAATCCAATATAATTA
>Ga0114918_10001514_pt1 | contig 20789 bp, 16 predicted proteins | sample LantaG_FD_87015 | JGI IMG/M metagenome (GOLD analysis project Ga0114918, IMG submission 87015) | Deep subsurface microbial communities from Baltic Sea to uncover new lineages of life (NeLLi) - Landsort_02402 metaG | ecosystem: Environmental > Aquatic > Marine > Oceanic > Sediment | place... | reverse complement strand
GGCAGGTGCGTGTGCTCTCGAGAGAGAGAGAGAGAGAGAGAGAGAGAGAGAGAGAGAGAGAGAGAGAGAGAGAGAGAGAGAGAGCTCACAAATCATCCTCTTAAAAAAAGACCCATCGAAAACATAGGAGGCCGCGGCCGCGGGCGCCACCTGCGTCGAGCTCCGCCTCGACTGCCTCCGCGACCTCGACCCTTCGTCCCCCGACGCGCACCTCCGCGCGCTGCTGCGCGCAGTCCAGCTTGACGCCAAATTGCCGGCCATCGTCACGTTCCGCCCCAAATGGGAGGGAGGGAACTACGAGGGCGACGAGGCGCCCAGGCTCGCGGCCCTGAAGTGGGCGGCGCTGCTCGGCAGCCGCTTCGTCGACGTCGAGGTGCTGGCCAGCCCCTACTTCTTCGCCGCCTCGGCCAGGATCCCCGTGCCGCTGACGACGTCGATCATCCTGTCGCACCACGACTACGAGAGGACGCCCGACTTCGAGACCCTGGCGAGGATGGTCGAGGCGATGTTCGAGGCGGGCGCGGACGTCGCGAAGGTCGCGACGACGGCGACGACGGCGGCCGACGCCGCCGTGGTGCTGAGCCTGGCGGCGACGGCCGCGGCGGGGCCCTGCATCGCGCTGGCCATGGGCGAGCGCGGGCTCCCCTCGCGGCTCCTGGCGCCCAAGTACGGGGCCTTCCTGACGTTTGGCGCCCTGGGGAGGGGGAGGGCGAGCGCGCCGGGGCAGCCCAGCCTGCGCGACCTGGTCTGCACCTACCGCCTGGGCGGGCAGAGCGCCGCGACGCGCGTGTTTGGTGTCGTCGGCAACCCGGTCTCGCACTCGCGGTCCCCGGCCCTGCACAACGCGGCGATCGCCGCAATGGGGCCCGCCGTCGACGCCGTCTACCTGCCGTTCCTGGTGGACGATCTGAAGCTTTTCCTGGGCGCCTTCTTCGACGAGGAGGGGGGCGACTTTGGCGGCTTCTCCGTGACGCTGCCGCACAAGCTGGCTGCCTTGGAGGAGGCGGCGACGGCTGACGCGCTCGCGACGTCCATCGGCGCCGCCAACACGTTGGTGAGGGACCCTTCGACTGGAAAGCTCAGGGCGTTCAACACGGACGCCCCCGCGGCGATCGGCGCGATCGAGGAGGGGCTGAGGAGGTGGAGCCGAGAAAAGGTCGGCTCGAGCCCGAGCTCGAGCTCCTCTTCCCCCGAGTCTCCCCTGAAGGGAAAGACCGTGGTCGTCCTCGGGGCCGGGGGCGCGGGGAGGGCCCTGGCCTTTGGCGCGGCCGCGGCGGGCGCCACCACGGTCGTCGTCGCCAACCGCGACGAGGCCAAGGCCAGGGCGCTCTCCGCGGACCTGAAGAGCGCGCACGAGGGGATCAGATCGGAGGGCGTCTCGCTCGCGGCGCTCGCCGCGCGGCTGCCGGCTCTGGGGAAGGTCGACGTTGTCGCCAACTCGACCTCCGTCGGGATGTCCAAGAAGGGCAGTCCTTCCTCGGAATCCCCGCTTGGGGCCGACGACGCGGCGACCTCGGCGTTCCTCTCCGGGTGCGAGGTGGTCTTCGACGCAGTCTACACGCCCCTGAAGACCAAGCTGCTCGCCGACGCCGAGCGCGCCGGGTGCGAGACCGTCTCTGGCCTGGAGATGTTCGTGGGCCAGGCCGCGCTGCAGTTCGAGCTGTTCTTCCCCGGGGTCAAGGCGCCCGTGGAGCTGATGCGGGAGGCTGTGCTGGAGTCTGTGCGGAGGGAGGAGGAGGAAGAGTGAGAGGGGGGGGGGGAGGAGGGAAGGGAGAGAGAGAGTGTTATCATATCAAAACCAACCCAAACTTTGTTTTCGAGAGGGTAAAAGACGAAAAGTACAGGAGCCAAAAACCCTTTCTCTCCGAGTATCGTTCTCTCTCCCTCGCTGCCGAGATCTGAGATCAAGCGACAGAGAGACACAGAGAGAGGGACTCCGAAAAAAAACAGTCTAGAAAACTTCATGTTTGCAAAAAAAAATGAAAAAACACTCTCTCTCGCGCGGAAAGAGAGAGCGAGAGGAAAAAACGCGAAGAAAAAAAACACTCTTCTTCACTGCTGCTTCTTCCTGAAGCAGTTGCCCCCACCAGAGAAGCACACCGACAAGAAAATGACCAGCGCGAGGCACGCCAGCAACCCCCCCACAACGGCCCACATCTTCACGTTGTTCCACCACATCTTCCTGCGGAGCGCCGCGCCCGTCCGCTGGAACCGGTCCGCCTGCGACCGCAGGTCGTCGGTCTTGTCGACGAGGTTCTCTATCCGCTCGCCGCGCGCCAGGACCTGCTCTATGTTCTCGACCATCACGGAGCGCACGGCGTCGACCTGCGCCTGGAGTCCCGCCATCTTCGACGCGGCCTCCGGGTGGGACGCGAGGTGCTCCGCCGCGGCCCTGAGCCGGGGCGCGAAGGCCCTGTCGAGCCCGCCCGGAGGGGAGGAGAGGGCCTGGGACGTCGAGGCGTGCCTCTCGGAGAACTCGGCCCGGACCGTCTCCAGGTACGCGAAGGGGAGGGTGCGGCCGGCGCTGTGGGCGTTTGGAGGTTTGAAGCGAGGGGGAGTCGGGGGAAGGCGGAGGAGGTGAGAGAGGGGCGAGCACGAGGCACGGGAAAGGAAGCAAAATAGTTTCTCTCTGTTTCTCCTCTCTCTCTCTCTCTCGCTCTTTCTTTTCTTTCTCTTACCTCTCGGCCGAGACCGCCAAAAAGGTGAAGGAGCCGTCGACGACGTAATTGTAAGTGTACCCCTCGACGACGAAGGTGCACCTGTTGTTTTTGTTATTTTGTCGCGGTGGAGGGGAGAGAGAGAGGGTGAGGGAAGAGGAGGCGCGCCTCGGTTCTCGATCGATCGACGGGCGAAAAAATGGAATCCAAAAAGTATCGCTCTCTCTTTCCCTCTCGTATTTCCTGTCCCCTCTGTACGCACGCATGCTCGTCGCCAGATCCTCGCCCTCGTCACTACTTACTTGGCCTCCCCGCCGGGAGGGCACCGCTCGAGGCACGACGCCGCAACGGCGCGGAAGTTGTTCACCGCCGACGCCGCTGATGCCGACGAAGAAGAGCCCGACGCAGAGCTCGCGTAGCTCGCCAGCGCGTCGCGGCCGCGATAGACCGCGGAGAAGCAGACGGGCGACGGCGGCATCTTGGCTAGGAGGAGAGGAGGGATGGAGAGAGGAGCGGCGGGTAACTCTCCTCTCTGAAGAAAAGAGAGGAACACACGAAAAAGAGGAAAAGTGAGGAGAAAAAGCAACGAGTTTTTTTTTTTTTTTTCCGGACCTCCTCATTTATAAGTCTATCAGACTTCAGCGTCTCGGCATCGCATCGCCCCCCTCTCGCGCGCGAACGAGTTCTCCGCCTCCCCCGATCCCCCTTTCCTCCGCGCCAGAGGCGTGAAAAACTTCTTGCTGGAGAAACAGCGCGAGATGACGCAGCCTCCCCCGCCGCCGGCACACCTCCTGCTCGGCCTCCGCCGCGAAAGCGCCGGCCTCCCCATGCGCAAAACCTCGGAGCCCGCAATGACTGACGAGGAGCTCTTCGTCGTCGCCCCCAGCGGCCGCGTGCTGACCAGCGACGACCTGCAGAGCCGGGCCAGGTACGCGGATTTCGGCATCGTGGCGTCGGCTCTGGCGTCGACAATGGCGGAGAGGGCGGACACGGGGCGGGAGGAGAAGAGGAGGCCGCCGCCGCCGTCACCGCATCGCCCTCTGCCGAGGAGGAGGTCGCCGGGCGCCGCCGCCGCCGCCGCAACCCCTCCTCGCTCGTCGGCCGGAGAGGGAACGGACTCCGGCTCCGTCTCCTTTTCCTCTGCCTGGACGGAGGCCTCCTCCTTTTCGGCCGCGTCGCTTGCTTCAGCGCCGGCGGCGGCCGTGAGGACTTTCTGGGGGGAGGCGGGGCGCGAGAAGCCGAAAAACCAGCAGCAGCGGCAGCAGCAGCAGCAGCACCTGCAGCCAGTCTTCTCCCTCGGAGCGTCGAGCTCCTCCTCGGCGGCGCTCGCCGCCCTTGCCCCGCGGGCCGCCACGACCGCGCGGAGGGCTGCCGACAGGGAGGCGAGGCGGGCAAAGAGGGGCGCGGCGATGTCGCGCCAAGGCGTTGCCGTCTGAAGAAGGGAGAGAGAGAGGAAGAAGCGCCGAAGACGACAACAACGACGACGACGACGACATGGTCACTCGAAAGAAAGATAAGAAAAATAAAACCACCCCATTCTTTAGATTTAAATTCCGAAAAATCATTCATTTAAAAGTGTACAAAGTCAGAAGGGAGCGATGAAGGAAGGAAAGAGTTCAGTGTTGTTGTGTGTTTTTTCTGAAATGAGAGTAAAAAATCATTCTCTCTCTATCTCTCTCTCCCCCCACCAAAAAAATCATTTGCTGGTGTTGTTGCTGCTTTTCCTGCTGTAGACCACCCTCGAGCCGCCTTCTTGCTGCTGCTGCTGCTGCTGCCGCTGCTGCTGAAGCCCCGAGTCCCTCTGCATTCTGCCCCGGGAAGGCGGCAGGTGCAGCGGCAGCGAAAGGCTCGCCGACAAGCCGCCGCTCGCAGGGAGCAGCTTCTTGCGCCGCTCGCCACCGCCGCCACCGCGTCCTCCCTGCTCCTCCTCCTCATCCTCGCCCCTCTCCCTCTCCCGCATCCTCCTCGCCCTCTCCTCCTCCTCCTCCCCGTGGGCGGCGTCGTAAAAGGGCCCGCTCGTGGCGCCCTTGGGCCAGCCTCTGTCCTCCTCTTCTTCTTCGACCCTGTCTCTGTCGCCGGCGCTCTCGAAGGCGGCTTCGCCGCCGCCGCCGCGCTTCTTCTTCCTCCTCTTGCCGCGGCCCTCGCCGATGTCGAAGAGCGCCACGGCCGACGGTCTGTCCTCGCCGGAGAGAAGAAGAGGAGAGGAGCCGCCCGCTGCGGCTCCCCCGCCTCCGGCTGCCCCGCCTCCCCCGGCTTCCCTCCCCCGCTGCATCTTCCTCGCGACCTGGACCGTCTTGGCGTCGGGGAGGATCACGGTGCTCCTCTCCCGCTGCCGCGGCTGGCCTCCCGCGCCCGCGCCGGCAAAGTGGTTGAAGCCTCCTCCTCCTCCTCCTCCGGCCGCCTTGAAGGCCTCGGATGCCGCCGCCGCCGCTGCCGCCGCCAGGGCCTCCGGGGAGGGCTCCTCGAGCTCGGCGCGAGGCACCTGCCGCGCTGGCCTCTGCTGCTTCCGCTTGTTGCTCTGGCGCTCGTCGCTGCCGCCGCCGTCGCCGCTGCCCTTGCCACTGCCGTCGCCGTCGTCGTCGTCTTCGAGACTGATGACTTTTTCCCTTTCCGCGCCGGAGCCTGCAGCGCCAGCAGAGCCCGGCGGTTTGGTGACGCGGCTACGCTTCGCGTGGACGGCGCGCGCGGCGAGGTCGTTGTTCTCCTCGAGCGAGGGCGAGGAGGAGGAGGAGGGAAGCCGGTCCTCCTCCTTGGTGGCGGCGGCGGCGGCGGCGGCGCGGTGCTCCGCCGCCTCGGCGGCTCTCTCCTCTTCTTCTCTCCTCCCGCCGACAAAGGCCCCGCGCGTCCTCTCAGCGACGGAGCTGAAAACGCCCGTGATGGCAGCCCTCGCGCTGCCCGCGAAGGTGCCGCCGAGGCGCGTCGACCTCCCGGTGAAAGGAGCAGCAGCAGCGGGACCAGGAGCGGCGGCGGCGGCGCTGCCGTCGACGGCGACGGCGAAATCCTCTTCCTCCTCTTCCGCCTGCCGCTTCCTGCCGCCGCCCTTTCCGCCCTTTTTCCGCTCGTCGGCCCTGAGGTGCTCGTGGACCCTCCTCAGAGCCGTCTGAAGCGTCGCCTCCGCCAGCGGCTCCGGGTAGTTGCGCCTTCCGCCCGAGGCGTCGGCCTCTCCGTCGGCGTCGGCGGCGTCGGCGACCGCGCAGCAGTAGGCCCCGCGGTCCACCGCCCCGCCGGCGCGCTCGCCCCTCCTCTTCCCCTTTCCACCTTCTCCTCCTCCGCCTCCGCCTCCTCCTTCCTCCGACTCCTCCGCGCCGGCGTGCGCCTCTCTGCCCTGGTCGACGAACAGCTGCAGGATCGTCCTCCGCAGCAGCAGCCGCAGCGCGTCGGCTGTGGCCTCGCCGCGGAACCACGTCCGGTGGAGGAAGCCCGGCCGCGACTCGTGCCCCTGCCAGGGGAGCGAGGCGCCGAGTCGGCCGTCGGGGGGAGCGGGAGCGGGAGCGGGAGGAGCAGAAGGGGTTGAGAGCGCGGCGGCGTTCGCGGCAGCAGAGGGGCCGCCGGCGCCGCCCCTCTGCTCCATCGCCGCGCCCTTCCACGCGCTCGCCAGCACCCGCGAGTTGACCGCCGCGGGCGCCTGCGCCGAGAAGAAGTCCGCGTACGCCAGCAGGAACAGCCCGCAGTCGCTCGAGTTGTTCTGCTTGGGCAGCGAGACGGGCCGGTGCAGCGGCACCGCTCCGGGCGCGAGCATGGCGTCGACGGGCAGGGCGCGCCCCGCGGCGGCCGCCGCGTCGGGGCCCGGGGGCGGGCCCGGGGGCGGGCCCGGGGGCGGGCCCGGGGGCGGCGCGCGGAGGCGGCGGGCGAGGAGCGTGACCCTGGCCGGGACGGGCAGCGAGGCCAGCGCGCGCGCGAGGCGCGGGTCCGCCGGCGCCAGCGCCGCGGCGGCGGCGGCGGCGGCGGAGTCCGCGGCCCTGGCCTTCGCCCTCCACTCCTCGCGGAGCCAGTCGAGGGTCCTGGCGTGCAGCTGCCGGGGGTCGTGGAGGGAGCCGCTCCCGGCCATGGAGTCGAGGTGGAGGATCAGGGGAGACGCCGCGGCGGGGGCGTCGTCGTCGCTCTCGTCGCCTCGGATGCGCCCCACGGCGACGCCCGCGGCCGACGCCGCCTCCGCCACGTCCCGCGCGGCACCGGCCCCGACGACGGCCGCAGGGTGGCAGATCAGCAGCAGGCTCCAGTGCAGGTCGTCGTGCACGGGAACGAAGACGAAGTCCCGGGCGAAGACGTCGACGTTTTTGGTCCAGGAGGCGACGCGCGCATGCGCCCGCGCGGCGGCCGCGGCGGCGCTGGCCTCTGCCGCTGCCGCAGCTGCCGCCCCCGGGACGGAAAAGCGCGTCGCCGTCCTGGTGTGCTGCTGCTGGCCGCCGCCGCCGCCGCCGCCGGGCTCTCCCTGCGTCAGCTTCTTGAAGAAGAACGAATTGAAAAAGTGGAAGCGCGACGAAGGCCGCGGCGGCGGAGGCCCCCCCCGCTGCTGCAGGGCGCACGCCGTCAAACTTCCGGCGACGCTGCTCCTTGCCTTCAAATCCTCCTCTATCATCTTCAGCCGCAGGTCGATGCAGCTGTCGTTGAGCATGCAGCCCTCGTCGAGGCAGGCGAGGTCGGCCCCCGTCACGCGCACGGCGCCGGGGCCTCCCGAGGGGGGGTAGACGGCAGAGAGGGCGCCGTAGCGCGCCGCGGAGGAGAAGTTTCCGCCGTCGCCGCCGCTGCCGTCGCCGAAGCCGAAGCCGGGGGTGGCGCCGCCGGCGGAGCCCGCGCGGGAGGAGCGCCTGCGGCCGTTCCTGGCGTCAAAAAAGGTGCCGCCGGCGCGAGCAGGAGGAGGGGAAGAAAAAGAGGCGACGGCGAGCGGGGGAGCGGGGGCGAGCACGGCAACAGCCTGCGGGGCGCGCCCGCCAGCGCCGCGGGCGGAGAAGCAGGAGGGGCCGGCGTCGTCGGGGTGCATGTCTCCGCTGCCGCCTTCTTCCTTCTGATTCTTCCTCTTCTCTTCCTCTTCTTCTTCGTCGTCGGAGGAATCGACGACGTGGATCTCCGAATCGAAGACCGCCGTGGCCGAGGGCTGGTGAGCGGCGGCGGTGGCGGCGACGGCTTGCTTCCCCGTCGTCGACCTCGCCCCTGCGCCGCCGCAGTCAACCTGCTGCTGCTGCTGCTGCAACTGCTGCTGCTGCCGAAGCTCGTGCTGCAACTGCTGCCGCTGCCTCCTTTGCCCGTAGTTGTCCTCGTAGCACCGCTTGTGGACGACACTGGTGCCCGCAACGAGGCGCGTGACGTGGGGAGGAGCCTCAAAACTTGCGCCGGGCTTCTTGCAGGGGTCCCCGCAGATGCAGCAGTCGCTCTGGGGCCGCCGCTGCTGCTGCTGCTGCTGCTGCCCCGCCGCCGCCGCCGTCGCCGCAGAAGGTCCCGCGCCTCCGCCGCCGTCGTCGATAAAGTTGAGCCTCGCCTGTCGCAGAGAGCCTCCGCCGCCGTGCTGCGGCTGCTGCTGAAGCTGCAACCGCCGCCCTCGCTCCTCCCTCGTTATCTCCTCCTGGTTCTTTCTCGCATTCTGCAGCCAAATGCTCGACTGCCCCGGGTCCGGCACGGGCGAGTCGCCGCCGCCCCCGCCCCCGCCAGGGTGAGAAGAGGCCCGGGACTCCTTGCCCCGGCCCCTGCCGTCGCGGTCGGCCGCGAGGCCGCCTCCCAGCCCAAGGACCCCCGAGAGGTCGGGGGCGGGGGGCCTGCTGCGAGGGGGCCGCTGCGCCCTCTGCTCCCCTCCTTCTCCTCCTCCTCCTCCTCCTCCCTGCTGCTGCTGCTGCTGCCTCTGCTGCTGCTCCCTCTGCTGCTGCCTCTGCTGCTGCCTCTCGGCCTCCTTCGCTCCGATCGCCGCCTCGAGCGCCCTCGCCCTGGCCGCCAGCTTCGCGCCCCCGTCCGGCAGCTTCGGGCCCATCTCGCGGAGAGACTTCTCCCTCGCGGCGAGCTGCCGGCGCAGCTCCTCGAGGGGCGGGGCCATGAGTTCCGGGTCGACCCGAGGGGGAGGAGGCGTCGGGGCCTCGAGGTCGACGACGGCGCCGGAGGAAGCCAGGCCCGCTCTCCCTTTCTTCTTCCCGCTCCTCTCTCGGTCGCGGCCCTGCTGCTGCTGCTGCTGCTCCGCCCTCTGCCTCTCGATCCGAGCCTTCTCTTCGCGCTTGGGCGCCTCCTGCTCGTCGAGCCTGTCGTCGATCTCCCCGTCGAGGGCTTCCGCGAACGAGCGCCGGCGCGGAGGAGGTTGAGGCCGGGTGTCGCCGTCGCCGTCGTTCTCGCCAGCGTCGTCATCGCCCGAGTCGACGTCGGTGACCCCGTTTCTGTCCTCCTGGCCGCCTCTTCGCGCTCCGTGGCGCGTCATCTCGGGATCTGGCGTGCTCTGGATTAAGAGGCGGCGAGGAGAAGAGGAGATGGGAGAGAGCGAACGAAGAGGAGAGGGAAGAGAGAGAGGGGGGGATTCGAGAGCGAGATGGACGAAATGCTCAGACTCTTTCTTTCTCTTTCTTCCTCTCTCTGCTCGCTCTCTCTCCCGCGCTCTCTCTCTCTGCGCTACCGAGGGAGCCTCGAGAGCGCGACTGCGCACGAGTGAATAAAGGAGAGTCCCCTCAGACCTCGGCCGTGGCGTTCGTGGCGAGAGTTTTCATTTGCCCGACGCTCGAAAAAAAGGGCGAGGAAAAAGAGCGAGAGAGGAGAAGAGGGAACGACGAAGAATGGAGTGGCTCTATCGTCTTCTCCTTCACTTGAAAACAAAAGAGAGTCGAGCGAGAGCGAGGGCCGAAGACGCCATTGTCTCCCTTCTCGACGCCTCTCTATCTCTCGCGTCGCTCTTCTCTCTCCCTCGAGCGCACGGATCCCATTGATCCCTGATTCCTTGCTGGAACGGAAAGGAAGACGCAGCACAGCCTTTCCAGAAACGGCCGCGGTTTTTCGTTTCTTCCTCCGCCGTCAAACCTTTCTTCCATTCGCGCCCATCGATTTTTTTTGCCCCCCGACCTCGACCTCCTCTTTTGGGGAAAAAAGAAAAGGAAAAAGAAAGAAAGGAACAAGCACCATCATGGCCGAAAAGTCCTCGGTCACGCGCGCCCAGGCCGAGGCCCACCGCCGTGCCCTCGCTGCCCTCCTCAAGCTCGACGCCAACCGCCGCTGCGCCGAGTGCGGCGGCAGGGGGCCCACCTGGGCGAGCGTCAACCTCGGCGTCTTTGTCTGCCTCAACTGTTCCGGCGAGTTTTTTCCCCTTCCTCTTCCGCCTTTCCTTTTCCTTCTGCCTCTTCCTCCTCTCCTCCTCCTCCTTCCTGCTCCCCGAGACAGACAAAGCGAACAAGGCACTTACCTGGATTATCACCCTTTATTCTCGAAAGAAACAAACTTTAACAACAACAACGACGACGACAACAGGTGTCCACCGCTCGCTGGGCACACACATCTCGAAAGTGAGGTCCGCGACGCTCGATACGTGGCTCCCTGCCCAGGTCGCCTTCGCTGCGAGGATGGGCAACGCTCGCGCAGCCTTGTTCTGGGAGGCGGAGCTTCCGACAGGGTTCGCGAGGCCCGCTGAGGGGGACATGGCGGCGCTGAGCAAGTTCATTGGGGACAAGTACAGGTGAGGAGAGAGAGAAGGGGGAGGGGAGAGGGGGGGGTGGAGGGGGGGAGAGAAAGAGAGAAGCGAGAGAAAGAGAAAATAAATTCGAGGAAAGCAAAACCGACCCCTTTCTCCCCCCTTCCCCTCTCGCACCGCTCAAACTATGCCCAAAACTTTACACCAGAGAGAAGCGCTACGCATCCCGCGAGCACGGCGACGTCCCCCCGACCGCGGAGGCCGCGGACGGGCACCCGTTCATGCGGCAGTTCGAAGCTGGAAGCGACGAGCGGACAGCAGCAGCAGAGGCTTCCTCTTCTGCTGCTGTTCCTGCTGCTGCTGCTGCTGCCTCGGGCCAAGCAGCTCCGCCGCTTCCTGCAGCTCCCGCAGCAGCAGAAGCAGCACGAGGAGCTGCCGCCCTCGTCGACCTGCTGTCGCTCGATGACCCCCCGGCGGCTGCAGCGGCGGCGGCATCCAACGGAGGAGGCGGGAGCTGGGCGGCGTTTGCCGATGCCCCCCCTCCTCCCGCTTCTGCTCCCACTGCCGCTCCTCAGCAGCCTTCCGCCTCGACTTCCTCTTCCGCCGCGGTCGACCCGCACGACTGGGACGCCTTCCTCGCGGCGGAGCCGCTGGCGGCGCCAGTCGCAGCAGCAGCAGCTGCTGCTGCCGCTGCTCCGGCGGCGGTGGCAGCGGCGGCGGCGACACCACACCCTCGGCCGCCGCCGCCGCCACCGCAGCAGCCCGCGCCTCCGCACGCTCCTCCTCCTCCCTCCTTCGCAGCAAAGTCGACCACGGACAAGCACGCGGACATCTTGTCGCTGTTTGACCGGCCGATGGCGTCCCCCGCGGCGACGTGGCAGCAGCAGCAGCAGCAGCAGGCTGGGTTCGCCGCCCCCTCTCTTCTGTCGCCGGCTCCTCCGCCGCCTCTGTTCGGGAGCGGCGGGGGCTCTTCCCCTCCGTCGCGAGCCGGCGCCTGGGCTGGAGGGGGCCCGCTTCTGCCCGCCCCGGGTGCCGCGGCGTGGCAGCCGTGGGCGAGCTCGTCCTCCTCGTCTCCCGCGAGGGCCGGCGCTGCCAACGGGGCGGCGGCGGCGAGCGGGAATGGGGCCGACGGGGCGTCGCTGTTCTGATGATGGGGGGGGAGAAATAGGGGGGGGAGGGACGGAAAAACTTTTTCCTTTTTTGTTTTCCAGTTTTTCGTTTCCGGTTTTTCGTGTTACGCCCTTGTCACTCGCTAAATCCTGCCACTCGCTCATCCTCCCAGCGCTCGCATTGGAAAAAGAGGAAAAATAAAGCGTTCTTTTTCAAAAAAAAGGGCCGAGGTTAAGAAAAAAGGCAGTGTCACAACTACTTGAAAAAAATATTTGCCAAGGCTTCCCGATCTCCTTCCATTTTCTCAATTCGCCCTTTCTCACCCGAAAATGTTCCGCTCGCGCCTCCTCTTCCTCTTCGTCTTGCTTGCGATGGCGATCTCTGGTGCGTTTTTCGATGGGCCGCATTGAAAGGGACATGTTGAGAACGCTGGTAACGGCGCGTGCCATGCATCAGTTTCGTTCGCGCCGGCGGCTAGAAGATTTTTTATTCCGTCGACTTCGATCTCCTCTTCTTCTCACCCCTTCCTCTGCTCATTCCCTTCGACACATAAAATAATACCACCTTCAAGGCTCGTGGGCCCGCTCCCTGGCCGCGACCGAGGACCACTCGAAGCACAAGCACGCCGGCGCCGCCGCGACCGAGGACCACTCGAAGCATAAGCACGCCGGCGCCGCCGCGACCGAGGACCACTCGAAGCACAAGCACGCCGGCGCCGCCGCGACCGAGGACCACTCGAAGCACAAGCACGCCGGCGCCGCCGCGACCGAGGACCACTCGAAGCATAAGCACGCCGGCGCCGCCGCGACCGAGGACCACTCGCAGCACAAGCACTGAGAAGAAAAGGAAGAAAAAGAAGAAGACAATTTTCCTCTTTGTTACAAGCAATATAACGCGACCGTTTTTTCCGTCTCTTTTTCCTTTCTCTCTCTCAACTATCTGTTCCACTTCTTTTCTCTCTCTCCCCCCTCTCGATTTCGTTTGCCCCTTTTCTCTGTTCTCATCACGCCCCGCGGTACCTCGAGTATCCGAAGGGAGAGAACGTCACCGGGATGTGCAGGTGCTCGGGGCGCGAGGCGACACCACTCTCACCGGCGGGCCCGGGGGGAGGAGGGAGCGAGACCACAAACTCGACCGCCGCCGAGGGGTAAAACGCGCCTCCGCCGCCTCCGCCGCCGCCTCCGCCCCCACAACCCGGCACCTCCCTCGCGGTCCTCTCGAAGTACTCGCCGACGTCGAACTCGAGCCTGTAGTGCCCCGGGGGCGGCCTGGGGGCTGGAGGGGCCCATTGAAAAAAAGGGAAAAATAAAGTGTGTTTTTTTATAAAAAAAGGCTGAAGAAAAAGGCAGTGACACAACTATTTGAAAAAATCATTTGCCAAGGCTTCCCGATCTCCTTCCGTTTTCTCAATTCGCCCTTTCTAACCCCGAAAATGTTCCGCTCGCGCCTCGTCTTCCTCCTCGCTTTGCTCGCAATGACAATCTCTGGTGCGTTTGCGACCCGCCGCATTGAGAGGGGTGCGATTGGAACGCTGGGAACGGCGCCGTGTCGGAGATGCAACAATTTCGTTCGCCAGCAACGGCTAGGGCCAGAAGCTTTTTGCTCGAAGAGTTGCTGTCGATGACGACCTCCTCTCTTGTTCTCATACCCCTCCCTCCCTCTCTCTGCCATTCCCCTTTCCCTCTCGACACGCACAAACATAAAAAACACCACCTGCTGCAGGCTCCTGGGCCCGCTCCCTGGCCGCCGCCGCCCCGGCCCCCTCGACCGAGGACCACTCCAAGCACAAGCACGCTGCCACTGCCGCCTCTTCCGTCGTCATCGCCTCCTCCGTCGCCGCGGCGGCGCCCTCGACCGAGGACCACTCCAAGCACAAGCATGCCGCCGCGGCGGCGCCCTCGACCGAGGACCACTCCAAGCACAAGCACGCTGCCACTGCCGCCTCTTCCGTCGTCACCGCCTCCTCCGTCGCCGCGGCGGCGCCCTCGACCGAGGACCACTCCAAGCACAAGCATGCCGCCGCGGCGGCGCCCTCGACCGAGGACCACTCCAAGCACAAGCATGCCGCCGCGGCGGCGCCCTCGACCGAGGACCACTCGAAGCACAAGCACTGAGAAGAGGAGGAGGAGGAGGAGCAGGAAGAAGATGCCAATTAGCTTGATGTTACAAGCAGAAAAAACGGGACAGTTTTTTTAATGTTAGATTTTTTCCTTTCTCTCTCCTCAACTCTCTGTTCCATTCCTTCTCTCTCTCTCCCTCTCGATTTCGTTTGCCCCTTTTCTTTGTTCTCATCACGACCCGCGGTACGTCGAGTACCCGAAGGGGGAGAACGTCAGCGGAATGTGCAGGTGTTCGGGGCGCGAGGCGACACCACTGTCACCGGCGGACCCGGGGGGAGGAGGAGGGGGCGAGATCACAAACTCGACCGCCGCCGAGGGGTAAAACGCTCCGCCGCCGCCTCCGCCCCGAGCGACGCCCCCGCCCCCGTACCCCAGCACCTCCCTCGCGGTCCTTTCGAAGTACTCGCCGACGTCGAACTCGAGCCTGTAGTGCCCCGGGGGCGGCCTGGGGACCCCCGGGGCCAGAAGCCCCGGGCAGCGCCCGTCGCCATCGGTCGCTGCCGCCGGCGCCGGGGCCGCCGCCCCGGGCGCGGGGACCCAGGCCCTGGCGCCCGCGGGCGCGTTGCGGGGCCTCGCCAGCAGCCGGACGCGCACGCCCGCGGCCGGGCGGCCCAGCGCTGTGTCCAGGACGTGCGTTGTGATCGGGGGACGCGCCGCCGCCGCTACCGTCGCTGTCGTCGTCGCTGCTGCTCCTGCTGCGGCTGTCGCCACTGCTGCTGCCGCTCCGAGGTGGGAGGCGAGCGCGCCGGTCCTCAGAGCCGCCGCCGCCGCGGGGCTGAGGCACTTCTCGCTTCCTCCTCCTCCTCCGCCGCTGCTGCCCCGCGGAGGCGGAGGGGAAGCCGAGAGGAGGCCGCGAAGCCTCTTCTCCGCGATCCGGATGTGCTCCTCCGCGGCGATGGCGAGCTCGGCGTAAGGGGGGTTTAGGTACCTGGTGCGTTTTTTTTTTTTTTCGAGACGAGGTTGGGATTTTTCTTCTCCTCGACCTCCTCCTCGACCTCCTCTCTGTAAAAAAAATAACCTCCTCCTCTTCCTCTTCCTCTTCTTCACCTCCTCTTCAGGTTCGCGAGCATTTCTTCGCCGCTCTTTCCCGAAGCGCACACGATGAAGATGTGTCCGAACCTGCGCTCGTACAGAAGGTTCCACCGCGCGAGCTCCCCCAGGGTGCGCCGGCCGGCAGAGGCCGCGCCCGCCTGCTCCGCCGCTGCGGCCGCGGCGTGCGACAAGTGGTGCATCGGCCCGTCCGAAGCGACGACGTTCCCGCTGCCTCCAGCCTCCTCCGATGCTTCCCTTTCTCTGTCCGACGCCTTCTGCAGATCATCCCTGTTCCCTATGCGAGGGTGCGAGGCGAAGGCCTGGAGCCAGTCCGGAACGCCGACGACGGGAACGGTTTCGTCTGTCGAAGGATGCATCGACGAGTCTCCATCACTGCCGCCGCCCCACCAGACCGCCCTCGCCGCGGCGATCAGCGCGTCCGAGGAGTCATACTGGCGGGCAGCGAGGAATTCCGCGAGCCTGGCGCAGCCCGTGGCTGCCAGGGCCGCGTCCCTGGAGACGCGGACGGCCATAAGCCCTTGAGACGTCGGAAGGAGAGAGAAAAAAGAGAGGAAGAAAAAGAAAAAAGTAAAACAAAACACAGTTGAGTCTCGCTCTCGCTCGAGGGCCATTTTTCGATCTTCTCATCACTTTCCTGCGCGCGCCTCCTTTCTCCTGCGATGGGCCTCTGCGCCTCCTCCCCGGATGCCCACGCCGACAAGCAGCCCTCGCACAAGCAGCTCGCCGCGGAGACTCACTGTGAGAAGACGGCGAGACAACAGGAAATACGAGATGTTCAATCAAGCATCGTAAAAAAAAGAAAACAGCGTTTGTTCTCTCAAAACCTCCTTTCCTCTTTCCTCTCTCTCCCTCCCTCCCCCCCCCCTCCTTTCATAAAAAACCTAGTCTCCCTCGACGAGGTCTACGCCCTCCAGGAGCTCTTCGAGACGGTCTCCAACTCGCTCGTGGCGGACGGCCTCATCCACAAGCACGAGTGGGCCGCGGCGCTGGTGGGCCCGGCCGCGGCCGCGGCGGTCGCGAAGGGCGAGGAGGAGCGGCAGCGGAGGGAGCGGGAAGGAGCGGAACGGCTCGCGTCCTCCTCCGCCGCTTCTTCTTCTTCTCATTCCGCTCCCACTCCGGCACCAAACGCAGGGTTTTCGCCTCCTCCCCTCGTCTCGTCTTCTTCCTCGTCTTCGTCGCCGTCGTCGCTGTTCGTCGACAGGGTCTTCGCGGCCTTCGACGCCGCCCAAAACTCCGTCCTCGACTTCCCCGAGTTTGTCCGGGGGCTCTCCGTCTTCCACCCTCGCGCGCCCGCGGAGGAGAAGGCCGCGTTCGCGTTCAGGCTCTACGACCTGGGAAAGACGGGCGCGATCGAGCGGAGGGAGCTCCGGGAGCTGCTGGGGGCCGCGCTCTCCGACAACCCGCGCCTGCGGCTCTCGGCCGAGGAAGTCGACGCCGTCGTCGAGGCGACGTTCGAGGAGGCCGACACGGCCGGCAACGGGGTCATTCACCCCGAAGAGTGGCTCGCTCTCGCGAGGACGCACCCTGAGGCGCTGAGGTTTATGACGCTGCCGGGTCTGGCGGCGGTGACCTCGAGGTACCCGAGCTACGTGTTTCGGAAGGACACGTAAGAGAGAGAGAGAGAGAGAGGAAGAATGAAAAAAGGTAGAAAACTTTTGTTTTTGACAGAGAAGAAAATAGAAAAACTAGACCCTCCCTCTTGTTTCGAAAATGTGACACATTACTTTGAATCCCGGGATCGCGCATCGAAATTACTCTAGTCTCTCTCAATATGCGCGTGCTCCACATGCGAAGCGCTCGAACGTTGGCGCGAGAATGAATATAAATCAGAAAAAAGAAGAAGGAAAAAAACTCGGAGAAAATGAAAAAAAAAAACGAAGAAAAAAATGAAAAATTATTACTCTTCCCCCTTCCCGTTTCACTCCCTCACTCGCACGCCAGCTTCCCGTCGAGCGCCGTGAGGCAGATCAAGAAGCCCTGCAGCGGGGTCAGCGGTCCCCGGACGTCCATAGAGAACGAATCCTTCGCCGTCTTCCCGAACTGCAGCAGCACTGTCCTTCTGCCCTCTGCCTTGGGGCCGCCGCTGTCGTCGGCGCCGTTGCCGTTGCTGGCGGCGGCAGCGTTCGGAGCATCGGCGGCGGCGGCGGCGGCCGAAGCGGCAGATACAGGACCGTGCCCGTCGCCGCCGTCCCCTCCCGCTGCAGCGACCAGCTGGAAGTTCTTGACGCTGGGAGCCGTCACGCGCCCGCCAAAGTCGAGGACAAAGGCCCCCGCGGAGGCCGACCAGCGAGGGGCGACGTTGGAGAGCACGAGCGCCGAGCCGTCCCTGGCCGCAGCGGCCGCGGCGAGCGGGCGCCGGCGGCGCAGAGGGGGGGGGGAGGCCGGGGCGGCGGCGCGGTTTTCCCCGTCCCTCCCGAGGACGACGGTCGGCCAGGGCGCGTTCGCGGCGTCGGGAGCAGAAGCCTCGGGAGCCCGAGAGGGAGGAGGAGCGGCGGGCACCAGCGCCGCGAGCTGCCTCGGGCCGCGCGGGCCCAGGAACGACGACGCGCGGTACGCCACGGCCGCGAGCTGCTCCGCCGGCGGAGCGTCCTTCCCTCTGCCTCTGCCCCCGCTCCCCCCGCCCCTCTCCGCCGCCGCAGAGAGCGACGTCGCCAGGTAGGCGGTGCCCCACACGTTGCTCTTCAGCAGGGCCACGGGGGAGGAGGCGCCCGCGGGGGTGACCGAGTAGAGGGTGCGGCCGCGGCGCCTGGCGAGGGCGAGCGGGCGAGCGGCGGCGGCGGCGGCGGCGGCCGCGGCGGCCCCGGCCCCGGCCGCCGCCTGCTTCGGCTCCAGGAGGAGCCTGAAGGTCACGGCCCTGCCTCTCCCTCCTCTGCCGGAGGAGGAGGAGCGCCGCTCCCTGACGACGGTGAAGAGCAGGGCGGAGTCGAGCGGGGCCCGGGCCCCGAGGAAGGCCTCGGCGCTCACGAGGGAGAGGGCGGCGGCGAGGAGGGGGCGAGGGAGAGGGAGGGGGAGGGGGATGGCGAGGGGGAGGGCGGGGGGAGGGAGAGGGAGGGCTGCGGCTGCTGCTGCTGCTGCTGTTGCTGCTGCTGCTGCTGCTGCGGCCGTTGCCGCCGTCGCTGCCGCTGTCGCCGCGGCTCTGGGCGTCATCGGCGGAACCAGAGGCTGCTGCGACCAAGCCGATCCCCCTGCCTCCCCCCCTCCTCCCCCTCCTCGCGGGGCGCCGAGGATCGAGGTCCCAGAGGCAGTCGTCAGGAGAGGCGTCCTCGGCGGCGTCTGCAGGGGCTGCCCCTGCTGCTGCTGCCCCTGCTGCTGGCAATAGGACGAGAAGTAGTAGGGCGACGGGGCGGGCGCCATCAGGGAGGAGGTCGAGGGCCGGTGGAGCTGCGGCGGCGGCGGCAGCGCCGGAGCAGCGGGGCCTCGATGCTGCTGCTGCTGCTGTTGCTGCTGCTGCTGCTGCCCCTGCTGCCCCTGCTGATGCTGAAGGGGGAACCCGCCGCTACCAGGCCAGATCCCCCCCCCCGCCGTCCCCGGCCTCGAGGAGGAGGGCGTCGAGGCGAGCGACGAGCCCAGCGACGCCATCGAGAGCCTGCCGGGGGAGGGCAGCGCGTCAAACCACTCCTGCGGCGGCCTCGGCGGCGGCGGGCCCCAGGACGAGGGCGTAGCAGCGCCGCCGCCCTCTGGCCCCGTCGGCGAGGGGAACGCCAGCGGCGGGATCGGAGGCCTCTGCTGCTGCTGCTGCCGCTGCTGCCCCTGCCCCTGCCCCTGCTGCTGCTGCTGCTGGTTGTTCCAGCCCGGGGCGTAGAGCGGGTTGGAGGAGGACGTGGAGGGCCTCTGATCCTGCTGCTGCGGCTGCTGCCGCTGCTGCTGGAAAGCGGCGGCGGCGGCAGCGGCGCCGGCGGCGGCGGCGGCAGCCGCGGCGGTCGAAGGCGGCGGCGGCGGCGGCCAGGGGAAGGAAAGAGGGCTCCTTCCGTCGGCCGTCGGAGGGGGGCGCGGCGACGAGAGCGTCCTCGGCGACGAGAGAGGAGGAGATGGAGGAGGCATCATCCAAGCCGGCGGGGGAGGCGGGAGAGGTGCGGCGGCGGCGGAGGAGGCGTCTGGAGAGGGGGAGAGAGAGAGGTCGGAGTGTTTTTTTCCTTCCCCCTTTCGATTTGAGCTAAAAATAAAAAAGAACCTACCAAAGCCTTCGGGCGAGGGTCGGAAAAGGAAAAACGAAATCGTTCTCCTTCTTCTTCTCACCTCGAGGCGACGAGGATGGCCATCCCGAGGCGCTCCTCGGCGGCTCCAGCGAGAGAGAAGGCGGGGTAGGGAACGGGAAGGCCTTGGAGAAGGCGGCGGTAGGGGGAGGCCGCAAGGAGGGCAGCGAGGCGGAGACGAGCGGGAGGCCCTTTTTCGAAGACGGGCGCTGAAGCTGAGGTTGAGGCTGAGGCTGAGGCCGAGCTGTCCCCGCTCCTCGCGGAGAGGCAAGGGTGCTTGATGCCGTCGGAGGAGGGGCCTCGAAGGCCCCGGGCCATGGCGGATGGGCCGCCGAGAGGCGAGGGGAGTCGTAGGGCGAAGGGGTCATGTTTTTTTTTTGAGGGAGGGAGAGAGAGGGAACAAGAAAAAAAGTGAAGGCCGAGGAGCAGATTTGACGACGACGAAAAGCATTGAAAAAGCAGAAGAAAGAAAGGAAAGAACTAGCTCTCTTTCTCTCTTTTTCTGTTTTACAAGATGGTCGAGCCTCCCGCGAGCAACATCGCAGTGTCCTCTCAAGAGCAGCGCAGCAACAGCGTTGGCGGCTATGGAGGTGAAGAGCAGCAGCGGCCCGGCGGTGATGCGACGGCAGAAGTGACAACGGCGACGATGGCCGCCACCGACAATGCTTCCGCCGCTGCTGCTGCTCAGCCATCTCCTTCGACCGCTCCGCTCTCCGAGGACGAGAAACCTCTCTGTGTGCTCGTGATAGGTGAGTGGAGAGAGGAAAAGAAATACAAGAGGCGAAGAGAGAGTCGAAAACGTTGAAGCTTTCAAAATCTAGCCGTTCGCTCGCTCAAAAAAACTCAACCTTGACACTCAACTTTCTCTCTCTCTCCCGAAATGAAACGAAACATAGGAATGGCCGGCTCCGGCAAGACTACCCTCGCTGCCCGCCTCGGCACCTACCTCTCCCAAGCGGGAAGGGCGGCGAGCAGCAGCAGCAACAACAGCAGCAGCAGCGCACCAGCTGTGCCAGGAGGCCGGCCCCGCCCCAATCCCTACATGGTGAACCTCGACCCGGCGGTCCGCTCGACGCCCTACGAGCCGGCGATCGACATCCGCGACACCGTCCACTACAAGAACGTGATGGCGGAGTACAAGCTGGGACCCAACGGCGGCATCCTGACGTGTCTGAACCTGTTTGCGACGAGGTTTGACCAGGTCGTGACCCTGCTCGAGCGGCGGCGCGGCGGCGGCGGCGGCGGGGGCGGCGAAGGCGCGGCGGGAGGAGGAGAGGCCTCACCCTCGGACGCTCCCATCTCCCATGCCATCATCGACACCCCGGGCCAGATCGAGATCTTCGCCTGGTCCGCCTCGGGCAGCATCATGACGGACGCCCTCGCGGCGAGCCTGCCGACCTGCGTCCTCTTCGTGATGGACAGCCCCCGCTGCGCCTCGCCCCCCACCGCGCTCGTCGCCAACCTGCTCCAGGCCGCCTCGATCCTCTACCGCACGCGCCTGCCGCTGCTGCTGGCGTTCAACAAGGCCGACGTGGGAGGGGCGGACGCCGTGGCGTCGTGGGTCGGGGACTGGGAGAAGCTCAACGACGCCCTGTCGAGGGAGAAGGCCTACGCCGCGTCGCTCGCGCGGTCGCTGTCGCTGGTCCTGGACGAGTTCACCAACGCGCTGCCGCACGTCTGCGTGTCCGCCGCGACGGGGCAGGGCATGGCTGAGCTGGTGGAGAAGCTCGAGGAGTGCCGCGAGCGGTACCACGAGGAGTACCGGCCGGGCGTGGAGGCGGCCAGGAGGGCGAGGGACGAGGCGAGGGAAGGGGCCGAGGCCGAGAGGCAGGCGGCGGAGCTCGGGAAGCTGTCTCTGGACGGGGGCATCGGGGACGAGGGCGTCTCGGGCTTGGAGAGGGCCGTGAGGGCCGTGAACGGCGGCGGCGGCGGCGAGGAGGAGGGAGGGAGCGGTGGAGCTTGAGAGAGCAGAGCGAGAGATAGAGGATGTGTCAGTTTTTTTTTCATTCATGTTCTTGCATTTTTTTCCCTCTCTCTTTCAATTTTCAACCCCCCCCCGACCCTCTCT
>Ga0114918_10001513_pt1 | contig 20793 bp, 19 predicted proteins | sample LantaG_FD_87015 | JGI IMG/M metagenome (GOLD analysis project Ga0114918, IMG submission 87015) | Deep subsurface microbial communities from Baltic Sea to uncover new lineages of life (NeLLi) - Landsort_02402 metaG | ecosystem: Environmental > Aquatic > Marine > Oceanic > Sediment | place... | reverse complement strand
TACCTTCCTCCTTCTTTGTGATTGAAAGTAGGGGGTTTTTTTTTTTTTTTTTTTTTTGAAAGGAGGAGGAGAAAAAGAAAAGGAACCGAGAAAAGATATACAACGACGAGAGGAAGAGAGAGGGGCGACGTCGTGCGCGCTGCTTCTGGGCTGTGATTTGAAGATGACGACGACGGCGGCGGCGGCGGAAAGGAGGAGAGAGGAAGAGCGGCAACGGAGATGGAGGAGGAGGCCAGGGCGGAAGCGGCCGCCCGAGCGATAGAATTTTCAACCTTCATCGTCATCACCAACCCTTCACTTGCCTCTTTTCTCCCTTTCCCCCCCCTGTGTTCCCCTTGTTCCTTAGTGTTGTGTTCTTTCGAAGCTTTTTGTTATTTCTTATCCTCGCCCTTCCTGGTCATGAACAAATTTGGAAAAGAAAAGCGCGTGCGTCTTTTTTAAGCTGATCTCTCTCGCTCTCTCGCTCTCTTTTTCTCTCAAGCTTCATCAAAATCTTCATTTTCATTTTTTTTACATATCAGCCCTCGACCACTCCGCGGCCTTCTGCTTCCTCGCCGCCCTGGTCGCCCTCGCCTTGAACAGCTCCGCCTCGAACCCGTTCGACCTGTCCACGCCGTCCCAGTGCCTTCCCGGCCTCAGCCCAAAACGGTTGGGAGGAGGGGCCGAGACGCCGCGAGCCAGCCACGAGTGCGGCGGCACCTCCTGCGGCACGGGGGCCCTCCCCATCGCGCGCATGCGGTCCGCCAGCTCCACGGGAATGACGGGCGGAGGCGGCGGGGCCGGTCCGCGCCTCCTGGCGACGGCGGCAGCCATGGGGTCCTCGGCGCGGAGCGCGTTTTTCAACCTCTCGTCGGTGTCGCTGTCGAGCTCGTGGCGAGCGAACGGGCGCGCCGCCTCGGTGGCCGTCGCGGCGCGCGCCTGCTGCCTCGCTCGGGCCTGCGCGAGCCCTCGGCCCCACTCGGGAGCGACGCTGACGGTCTCCGGCTTGTTGCTGTTGTTATTGCCGGAAGTGCCTTTCGCAGCAGCGACCTCGGCGGCGGAGAGCTTGCGGCCCGTCTCCCGGTCGCGGACGACCGTCGCCGCCGCGTTGCCTGCTCCTCCGCTTCCTCTTCCTTCCCTCCTCTCGAGCTCCTCAAACCTCCTCGCCTCGGCCTCGCGCTTGGCCGCGAGCTCCCTGGCGAGGTCGGCGGCAGAGACCATGCCTGCCAGGGAGCCGTCGGCCATTCGCTGGCGGCGGCGCGGGGGCGAGGAGGAGGATGGAGGGAGGGCGCCGGGTTTTTCTTTTCCTTCTTTTTCGTCATCGTCGTCGGAAGCAGAAGCGCCCCTCTTTCGCCGAGGAGGGGAGAGGTCGCCCCGAGGAGGGGAGGTAGAAGCGCTCCTGTCTCCTTCTCCTCGCCTCCGCCGAGGAGGGGAGAGGTCGCCCCGAGGAGGGGAGGCGGAAGCGAAAGGGGAAGCGGCTGCTCTCCTCGGCGGCGAGAGGTCGCTGCCGCCGCCGCCGTCGTCGCTCGCCTCTTCTCCTGCTGCTGCTGCTCCTCCTGCCCGCCGCGGAGGAGAGAGGTCCCTCGAGGGGCTCCTCCCCCTCCTCCTTCGCGGCGGGGAAGAATCGGCAGGAGCTTCTTCTTCTCTTTCGTCCTCTTCACCTTTTCCCTTTCCCTTTTCCGTTTCTCCTCCTTGTTCGACCTCCTCCCACCCCGAGAGGTGCGTCCCGGCCCGCTGCCTCGCCGCCCTCGCTGCCAGCGCCGCGGCTTCTTCCGGGTTCGCCACCATCGGCTGCAGAGCCCCTGCTTCTTCGTCTTCGTCGGAGGAGGAAGAAGCAGAAGGGCCTCCTCCTCCTCCCCCGAAAGCGTCGTCGTCGTCGACGACCGTCACGCCCAGAGCTCCTCCCTCTTTGTTCTTCTTCTTGTCCTTCTTTTTCTTCTTCTTCTTCTTGTCCTTTTTGGGATTGTCAGGGGCGTAGTCTCCGCCTGGGGCGGCGTTGCCGTCGTTGTCGCCGCCTGGTGGAGTTGAAAAATGGGGGGGGAGGGGAAGAAAAAGTGGGTGTGAGTGTTGTTTTGAGGTCGAAAGCGCCGTCGCCGTCGCCGCTCCGTCTCCATCTCTCTCTCTTCTCTTCTCTTCTTCACCTTCCGTGTACTTGGACAGGTAGGCCGCCATCGCCCTGGAGCTCTCGCTCACGGGCTGGGCCCTGCGCTCGGCGGCGCGGAGCGATGAGAGGCCCGCGAACTGGTTGGACATGGGGAAAGAAAGAAGAAGAAGAAGAGAAAAGCGAATGCCTCGCTCGCCGCTCAGCCGCTCGGCCTTCGAATCGGTTTTGTGTTTTTTTTCCTTTCGTTTTTTCGTTTTTTCGACCTCCTCCTCCTCTTTTTCCAAAAAAAAATCTTCTCCTCAGTCACTCTTCTTCTCTCTTTCTCCTTCTACACGCACAAAAAGAAAACTTTCCCCCTCCCTCCTCAGGCGTCGATCCCGGCCTTGACCTGCCAGTCCCCGGAGGCCCTTGCCCACATCGCCACCCCGCCTCCCCTGCCGCGTGCGACGCAGATGTCGTCGTCAGCGTACGCAAACAGGAAGAAGGGGCCCGGGGGCGGCTTTTTGTTCTTCTTGTTGTCGTTGTTCTCGTTCTCGTTCCCGTCCCCCGCCTTCTTTGTGCTGCTGCTGCCCTTTAAGGCGAACCCCTTCGACCAGGGGCCCACGCGGATCCGCACATAGTCGAAGTCGAAGGACAGCCTCCTGCCCTTGGACTCCCACGCCCCCCTGAACACGAGCGCGCCCAGGAAGCCCAAGTAGATCCCGTTCTCGATCACCTTCCCTCCCTCAAGCCTCCACCGCTGCACGGCCGTGATGGGGATGTAGACGCCTCCCGCCTTGTCGTCTTCGCCGGAGAGGGCCTTCCGCACCTGGTCGGTGCCCGAAGTAAACATCAGCCGCCAGCGCCGGCCGTCCCTGCCGCCGGCGAGCGCCTCGAGCCACGAGTCGTTTTCCCCTTCTTCTCCGCGGATGAGCTTGGCCTTTTCGAGGACGAGGATGGCGGCGAGGGTCTGGGAGGCCGGGACGGCCCAGGCGCGGCGGGCCGCGCGCTTGAGGGTGGAGATGGCGTCTGCGTTGGGGGGGAGGGAGAGGGAGAACGAGAGAGAGAGAAGAGGTTGAGAGAGAGAGGCAAAAAAAACAACAAGAATCGAGCTTTCCCCCCCCCCTTTTGCACTTCTTTATCCGTTGTGCCCCTCTCAATTGCCCCCTCACCGTGCACTTCCGCACTGGCGCCGACTGCGAGCGAGGAGGTGGAAGCCGTGGACGATGCGCGAGCGACGACGACGGGGGCGCGGCGGCGCTGGTGGCTGAGTTGTTGGGAGGGGGATGATGATGGCGACGCGAGCGACGATCTCGAGATCGACGCTGATGATGGAGCAGCTCTCGCGCGAGGAATCAGCCTCGACGACGACGACGACGACGACGACGAAGAGCACGTCGTCATCTTTATCGTCGACGCCACCGCTGGCTTCATTGCCAGCATCTCGTTGGCAGAATCGGAGAAGAGGAGGAAGAAAAGAAAAAAGATAAAAAGTTTTTTTTTGCCCCTTTTGATTTTTATTGCAAGTCGAAAGAAAAAAAAAACTTCGGAAAAAGTCAACACGCTGCTTCTTGCCCTCCTGCGCTTCTTCTCCCCCATTCGCCTTCTTTTACTTCTTCTCCTGAGCCGAAACCCAGTCGCAGAAGTACATGATCATCCCGATCGGTTGCCCCACGGCGCAGAAGCTGATCCAGAAAACGTAATTCCCTGCCCCGCTCGCCGCCAGTGGCTCCGTCAGCAGCACCAGCGGCACCTGCAGCAGCACGCCCCAGAACGCGTACAGCCTCCAGGGAGGCCTGAAGATGTGCAAGGGCACGGCCACGGCCAGCTCGTGGAGCACCGCGGAGACCCCAAACACCATCGTCATCGCCTGGATCCTTCCGAATCCCCTGCGCCTCAGAGGGTTGAACACGTGACGGAGCAGGAAGCGGTGGACCGGCAAGTTCCACGTCCTCCAGTACTGTCCCACGGTCCTCGCGTTCCACCAGTCGGCGAAGAAGGCCCGGTCAGCGAATCTCGTGGCCTCGGCGAGCAGCGTCAGGTAGCAGTCGAAGAGCGTGACGAACATCACCGCCCAGGAGTAGGTCGAAGGTAAGGCGAGCTTGAGCACGCGCTCTGCGACGCCCGCGGCGGAGCGGGCTCGCACGGCGGCGACCGAGTTCCGGATCGTGGGCATGACGTATTGCTCCTGTTTTTTGTTTGAAGGGGTTTTTTATGTATGAGAAGAGAGGGGATAGAGAGAGAAAGAAGGAAGGGGGAAGAGGAAGAAAGAGAAAGAAAGGTGAGTTTTTTTTCTTCTTCTTCTTTTCGTCGAAGAAAAAGAAAAACGAAAAAAAACGAAAAAAAACGAAAAAAACGAAAAAAAAATCTCAGCTCACCCAGATCACCGCCTGCAGCGCCGCGGCCACGCTCAGCTTGAACGAGCACCACAGCAGCCTCCTGGTCGACGCGCGCGTGCCCGGGGACCTCGGGTATCCCGTCTGGTAGACCAGCGTCGGGGCGGCGACGAAGTAGGCCAGGTTGCCAGCTGTGAGGTTGTCTGGGTAGCAGGGGTAGAGCGATGAATTCGACGCCGAATTCTTCGCCACCTCTCTCGAGGTCTCGACAGCGGTGCCGGCCTGCTCCTCCTCCTCGCTCAGCTCGGCCGTGGTGGTGAGGACGGGGGTGAGGCCCTCGCCTCGTCCCGCCGCCGCCGCCGCTCGGGCCGCCGCGGCCCTCGAGGCCGCGGCGAAGACTGTCCTCGCCTGCTCGTCGCCGGAAGAAGAAACAGCGCCGGCGATCCTCGACCTCCTCGTGGTCCCTTCCCCTCCGGCGGAGAGCCTCTGCGGGTCGTTGGCTCTGCCCGGGGTGCCCGGGGCGGCGCCTCCTCCTCCGCCGTCTTCGCTGGCGGCGCCAGCGGCGGAGGCGAGGAGCTGCTGCTGCTGCTGCTGCGAGGAAGAGCCGTCGAAGTCGTCGTCGAGGTCATACTCGTCGGAAACGTCGCGAAGAAGCCTTCCGCTCCCTCCTCCTCCCACGCCCCTCCCCCCTCCCGCGCCCCCCCTCGCCGCGGCCCTCGACCTCTGCTCCCTCCTCGCCGCCTCCCTCGCCCTTCCCCTCAGGTCCGCGCAGCAGTGCCCGAAGGAGGCCACCTTCATGCCGGCCACGATCGAGCAGAGCACCAGCACAAAGCCCGGGACCGGGCTCGCCAGCGTCGGGCCCCGGGCCCAGACCACGCAGCAGGGGACGGCGACGGCCGCGGTGGCCGCGAGCGCGTGGCCCATCCCGGCCCAGAAGTCGGTGGCGGTGGCTGCCATCCTCTGGGCCCTGCGGAGGTCGACGGGGCGCGGAGGGGCAGAGGCGGCGGCGCGGGCAGCCTCCACGGCAGGGAAGCGGGGAGAGGCAGGTGCGGTAGAGGCAGAAGCAGAGGCAGAAGCAGAGGCAGAAGCAGAGGCAGAAGCAGAGGCCGAAGAAGAGCCCGCTTGCCCGCCTCCGCTCTCGCGCTTGGCAGCCGCAGCCGCCGCGGCGAGCCTCGCTGCCCTGGCCGCGGAAAGCACGGCGGCGAAGGGCGGCCTCCTCTCTGCCCCTCCCAGCACGCGCCTCGCTGCCCATTTTTCTACCAGCAGAGGAGCGGCGAGGCAGAGGCCCATCCAGGGCCAGCAGGCGCACATGTAGAGGTCGGCTGAGATGGTGAGGAGTAGGGGAGAGAGAGGAAGAGAAAGAGAAAGGGAAAGGGTTTTTCGTAAGTGTCGGAGAGCGGGGGTTGAAAGAAAAAGAAATCGAAAAAAAAACCTCAATTACTCACTGCCAGGGTAGAGCACCCTCGCCCACATCACGGGCGACACCAGCACCCCGTACTTGATCAGGTTCTCGAGCACCAGCCTGAAGTTGGCCAGTACCACGATGATTGTCATCAGGTTCCTCAGCCCGGAGTTGTCCCCCCGGACCAGCGAGCGCACCGAGAGCACGCTCTGCCTCGGGTTGGCGTGGACGACGGCCGAGGGCGAGTCGTCGTAGGCCTTCTTTTTCTGCTGCGGTGGATGCTGCTTCTGTTGCTGCTGGTGGTAGCCGCCCCCCATGGCGGCGGCGCGGGCGCCTCGCATGGCCGCGGCGGCGTCCTCGGAGCTCATGCCGGCGGTCGTGACGACGACGGGCGGCCTCCTCCCACCACCTCCTGTTCCTGCTCCTCCTGCTGCTGCTCCTGCCCCTAAAGTTCCGTCTCCGCTGCCGCCGCCGCCGCTCCCGCCCCTCCCTCCGGCCGAGGCGTCCGACGCCCCGGAGTCGCTGGTGTAGTCGACCGCGGACTGCGTCCTCCGGTACTGCTGCCGCTGCCGCTGCTGCTGGAAGAAGGCGCCGAGCGCCGCGGCCGCGGCGCCGGCCCTCGCCGCCGCGGCCGAGGCCGGCGAGGCCGGGGCGGTGGTAGCGGCGGCGGCAGTAGTGCCGGCGGAGCCGTCGTTGGAAGGACGATCGCCTCCGCCACCGCGAGGGCTTTCCCCTCCGTCAGTGGAGCAGGCGCGGGCGGGGGCGTTGGCGTTTGCCATCGCCGCGGAGGCAGTAGCTGGGAGCGGCGGCGGAGGGCCCCTGACGCACCCAGCCTCGACGAACGCTGCTGCCCACGCCGCGGCGTTGGCGGCGTCCGTCGCCGCGAACCTGATCAGCGGCTGCAGCCTGAGGAGCTGCTGCTGCTGGGAAGAAGTCGAAGAAGAAGAGGAAGTCGAGGCAGCAAAGTCGGCCGCCGCCGACTCAAAGTACCCTCCGTCGGCCGCGACGACCGCGACGGGGTGCAGCCTGCGCTGCGTCGAGGGCTCGACGACGACGTGGCAGCCCGTGAGGTCGAGGCGGCCGAGGGGCGCGCTGGCCGCGGCGTCGTCGGCGTGGCGCCAGTAGGCGAGGAAGCCCGCGGAGGTCGTCGTCGGGAGAGCGGAAGAGGACGACGGCGAGGTCGGCAAGCTGCCACCTCCGTTTCCTCCTCCACTTCCGCTTCCGACCACCACCCCGGGCGTCACCGTGACGTACCTGGGCTCCCACTCTGCCGAGAGCAGCCTGGCCCTGGGCCTGTGCTTGTAGAGGAGCCCGGCCTTGATCGGCGGGGCGTGCTGCGAGGCCAGGACCTGGGAAGAAGGGGAAGAAGAAGGAAGGAAGAGAGAGAGAGAGAGAGAGAGAGAGAGGTTGTGAGCAGCGGTTGAGAGCCACGAAAGAGAGCGAGAGCGCTAGCGACGTCTTTTGTCGCTCGTGCATCCTCATCGCTCCGTCTCCCATAAATCTCTCTCTGCCTCTCTGTGCAACCGCAGAGGAGGAGATCATCGAGAGAACGTGCCCCGGAGGCCGTCGGGCGAGGCAGGACGAGGTGGAAGGGATGATGAAGGTGGCGATGGACGTGGAGCATCAAAAAAAAGAAAAAAGAACCGCATCGATCGATTCCGTTCTCTCTCTCTTTCTCTCTTTCGCTTTACCTGCGCCCGCAGCTCCTTGTTCTCCGCCTCCAGGGCCATCATGCGCGAGGCCAGCTCGTTATGGGCCGGCGCGGACATCGCAATGTTTGGGAAGAAGCGCAGAAGAAGGCAAGTGAGTTGTTCAAGAAAGAGAAAGAGAGAAGAAGAAGAGAAGCAGCGACGCTTCTTCCGTCGTCGAAGAATGAAAGAGAGAAAAAAAAAACGCTTCTTTTTTAACAGAAGCAAAGTCCGAAAAACTCCCTCCTCTCCCTCCTCTCCCTTTACTCCCTCCTTTTCTACTTCTCCCCGAGCGCAGCCCACACCGCGTCGACCACCCTCTCCAGCGCCTCCGCGGCGAACGGCGCGTCCTCTGCTCCGGCGGCCCTGCCCTCCTCCGAGGCGCGGCTGAGCCCGGCGTCAGCGGGGATCCTGCCAAGGAAGCGCGTGCCCGCCGCCCTGGCGAGCGTCTCGCCTCCCCCGCGGGTGCCGTCGGGGGCGTCCGGGGCCGCGTGGAACAGCGGCAGGGAGAGAGAAAGAGAGGAAAGAGAGGAGGAAGAGGAGGAAAGAGAGCCGAACTCTTTCTCGAGCGCCGCGCGCGCTCGATCGGTGACGTCTTCGTCTCCTTCCTCCTCCTCCTTTCCTCCTCCTCCGTTCCCCCTCTTCCGCAGCATAAACCTCGCCCCCTCGACGCCCGACACCAGCCCGGCCATGTTCTCCACCACCCCGAGCAGCGGCAGGCCCACCTTCACGCAGAACGAGATCTCCTTCCTCACGTCTGCCAGCGCCACCTCTTGCGGCGTCTTCACGATCACGGCCCCGTCCGCCGGGGCCGAGGCGCCCAGCAGCTGCGCGAGCGAGATGTGCTCGTCGGAGGTTCCTGGCGGGGCGTCGATGATGAGGACGTCGAGGGTGTGCTGTTGGGAAGAAGAAGAAGAAGTGCCGTTTCCGTTTGCTGCTGCCGCTCCTTCTTCTCCTCCTCCAACGACGCCATCCCCAACGACCCCACCACCTCCACCTCCACTCCCACCTCCACCACCGCTCCCCCTCCAGTCCACGTCCCTCAGGAACTGCTTGATCAGCGCGTTCTTCCTCGGTCCCCTCCAGATCACGGCGTCGTCGTCCCTCGGCAGCAGGAACCCGATAGACATCACGCTGAGGTTGTCGGAGACGTGCACTGGGCTCCAGCCGCTGCCGCTCGAGTGGACGTCTCGGCCCCCCGCGCCCAGCATCCGAGGCGCAGAGGGGCCACAGAGGTCGACGTCGAGAAGGCCGACCTCTTTGCCCCTCGCGGCCAGGGAATGGGCCAGCTGCGCCGCGACGGTCGACTTGCCGACGCCTCCCTTGCCCGAGAGGACCAGCACCTTGTGCCTGACTCCGGAGAGGCGGGCCGCGATGGCGGCGACGTCCGGGTCGACTGTCGGCGTTGTTGTTGTTGTTTTTTCTGCCCCTGCTCCTGCGGCGGCGCAGACGGGCGCGTTGGGGCAGCCGGCACAGGTCGAGCCCTTGCCGGCCTCCGCGGCGTTGGTGCCGGGGCAGCCTGTTTTTGTTGTTGTTGTTGTTGAGGTCAACAAGAGAGAGGTCTTAGTTTTTGTCGACGACATTTCGATCTCGAACGATTGATCGATCGACAGCGAGCATCTTTTTTTCTCTTTTTCTTTCTCTTTTCCTCTTCCTTCTCGGCCTGCCACTCACTTTCATTGGCGTCGGCGGGGACGTCGCCCTGCGGCTGGGCGGAGGACATGTGGCGTGCGGAAAAAAGAGACAGAGAGAGAGAGACAGAGAGAAACTAGATGAAGAAAGAATCAGCGGGGCATTTCCGAGAAGAAAAAAAGTGAGAGAGAGAACAGAAGAAGAAGAAGAAGAAGAAAAAAAATTCAAGGGGAAAAGAAAGAGAGAACAACAGGTTCTACACGTTTTTTTCTTCTTCTTCGGAGTTCGGGGAGGGGCTGTGGTAGTAGTAGCAGCAGTAGCAGTGGGGAGGCATGTGCGCCAGCATCGGCAATTGTGTGCGTGTGCGCGGAGGAAGGGTGGCAGTACTTCAGGAGGAGGGGGGCTTTTCAAAGAAAGCGAAACTAGTTTTTTTTTCCTCTCTCTTTTTTTCAATTTTCATTCATTCGTTTCTTTCATTCTTTTTTCGTGTTTTGTTAAAAATCATTATCACCCGCCGACGTCGGCGGCGACGGGGGGAGTGTTCCCCAGCGCCGCGGAGAGCGCCGAGGGCCTCGCCGGGACGCGCCAGATCGCAGAGGGCGGGTTGCGTCGCGGGTCAGAGGGCTCGCTATCGTCGTTTTTGTCGTTGTTGCTATTGTCGCCACCGCCGTCGTCGGGAGTTGTTGTTGTCGCGGCAGAGGTCGCAGCAGCAGCGGCAGCAGCAGCCGCGCCGGCAGCAGCAGCAGCCGCGGTGGCAGCAGCAGCCCCGGCAGAGAGCGACCTCCCGAGCACGCGCATGTCGTTCCCGGCAGCAGCAGCATTCGCGGCGGCGGCAGCAGCGGTGGCGGCGTCGTCGGCGTCGTCGGGCCGCAGGCAGTCAAAGACCGAGGCCGCGCCCGCAACACCAGCGTTCCCGTTCCCGTTGCCGTTGACGCCAGCCCCTCCTCCTCCTGCTGCTCCTCCTCCTCCCCCCCTGACGGGCTCGAGGAACCCGGTCCTGCGAAGGATAGCGTTGCGCTGCAGCAGCCGCTCCCGCTTGAGCGTCGCCGCCGGGGAGGTGCCCCCGGCCGCGCCGCTGCCGCCCGCCAGCGACGACGACAGCGAGGCCGCCACAGCTGCTGCCGCTGCTGCTGTCCCGTCAGCTGCTCCCGGTGCACCGATGCCTCCGTCGGCCCCTCCCACGTCCCCGGCACCCCCGGCGAGCAGCGACGCCAGCGACGCGGGCTCGCGGTCGAGCAGGTGCGGCGGCACGAACGTCGCGGCGCCAACGCGGACGAGCGGCGGCGAGGAGGAGGCCGCCCCCGTTCCCTCCGGGACGGGGACCGCGGCTGCGGTCGTACCAGCAGCGGTATCCGTCGTCATCGTCGTTGTTGCTCCTGTTCTCGTCGTCGCTCCACCACCACCAGCGGCGGCGGCGGCGGCGGCGGCGGCGGCGGCGGCGGCGGCAGCCCGCAGCTGCGCCGGGATCGCGATGGGCAGGCTGGTGCCCATCAGCGCCGCGGAGCCCCCCCTCGCCGGCAGGGACGCCGACGGCAGGAAGCGGCGCTGGGCCATGGCGAAGGAGGAGGAGGAGGAGGAGGGAGGAGCGCCGTTGCCGTTGCCGCGGAGGGCTTGCTGCTGCTGCTGCAGCCGCCACCGCCCCGCGCCTTCCTCCTCCTCCTCTCCGTCGCCGTCGTTGTCCTCCGAGGACCCGATGATGATCGGCAGGGCAGTCCCGGAGCCCACCACCATTGCTGCTGCTGCTGCTGCTGCGTTGACGACGCCTTCCAGGTCGGGCTCGAGGTCAGGGTCGGGGCTCGGGGACGTGGCGTTGTTGCTGTTGGTGTTGTTTCGGGTTCGGTTGCCGCGGCGGGCGCGGCGGCCTCCTCCCTCGTTGCCGTCGTCGCTCGATGAACTCGACCCGGCCTCTTCTTCTCCTTCGATTTCCCCTTTCCTCGCAGCGTCGCCGTCGCCGTGGAGGTCGCCCCACACGTCGTCCTCGGTCAAGTCCCGGTCGGCCATTTCGGAGCTTCCCCCCCACCCTCTTTTCCTAAAAAAAGAAGGAAAGGAAAGGGAAAAAAAAGGCTAGAGAGAAAGACCCCGCAATCGCTGAAGCAGCTCACTCAAGTCCTCTCTCTCGGCGCCCTCCTCTTTCTCTTTCTTCTCTCTTCGAACGCGTGTGCTCTTGAGAGAAAGCTCGCCTGTGTATGTGTGTGTTTTTGATTGCAATTGTTTTTTTTTTGGCGCAGCGTCAAAAGAGAGAGAGAATTGAAGGAGGAGGTGTTGGTGAAAAATGAAGACGGAAGAAGAAGAAGAAGAAGAAGAAGAGAAGCCGGGCGTTTTTTCCCCTTGTTTTCTTCCCCGAAATGGCGCCCCCTTTTTTGCCTCGTTCCCGTGCTCTTTCTCTCGCTTTCACTGGAGATTATGATGCGCCCAAGCGTGAGCTCGAGGCCCGCGTGGTCGGTGGCGGTGGAGAAGAAAAGGCGGAGGACGGGGAAGGCGAGGGACGGAGGAAGTTTTTTTCTTTTTTTGTCGTCGACGGCGACGATGACGAAAACACGGAAGGCGAGATTGCTTTTTCTTGCTCGTCCTCTTTCTTGCTCGGGGGCAGGCGGCGCCTGCGCAGGCAGACAGAGAAAGCGAGAAACAGAGAGGAAAGGAGAGACGTACCTGCTCGCAATTGCGGAACGAGCGAAAGAAGAGACAGGCACGCGGCGCCAGCTAACGAGCGAGCTAGAGACGAGAGAGAGAGAGAGAGAGAGAGAGAGAGATTCTCAGAAGCGAGGAAAGTGAAAAATTTCTCTGCTAGGCAAGGCAAAAAGCTCCCGAGTCGGACGCCGAGCAACGACGAGCCACCTCAAAGCCCAGAATTCGTTTTCGAGGCGGCGTTTTTTTTTTTCAATCAGGAGAACTAGTTCTCCCCTCCCACCCCTTTCCAGCTCCTGCCTGTGTCTTTTATCATCCCCCTTTTCCGTTCAGAGGCGTCAGTGGAGCGTTCTCCTTGTCTCAGAGACGGGGGGGACGTCTCTCCAGAGGGGAGAGAAAGTAGGTGCGTGAATCGAAAAGAGAGACAAACGACGCCCCTCGTTTTTTCTTCCGTCTTTTGCTCGTCCGGCATGTCTCTTGAATTTTCTTTCGAGAGAGATTTTTTCTTTTTCTCGCGCCGTGATGCGGTCGATTTCGCGCGTGTTTTTCGAAAATGCCTCCACCGAGATGGTTTCGCTTGTTGTCTGCCTCGTAATCGGAAAGTAAGGGAGAGGTGTTGCGTTGGAGACGACGCGTCGGGGCGTTTCAAGGGATCAGGCGCGCCATCCATCTCAAAGGGATAGCGAGTGTTTTTTTTCTTAGAGAAAGCAAATCTCATCGCGGCTCCTTACGCCTCCCCCCCATCCCCCTTCTACCTCCCTGTTCGAAACCAAATTCCATGCTAGTCAGATAAAAAAAAGATAAAAAAAATGCTTGACGGCGTGCTCGGGGCCGTCAGGAGGGCCAACTCGTCCTCGTCTTCGGGCAGGAAGAGGCCGGCGCCGCCCGCCGGCGGCGACGACGGCGAGATGCCGGCGATCGAACAAGGAGATGTTGCTGCGATTGCAGCGACGGGATCAGGCCCATCGGCCCCGGCCGCTCCAGCGGCGGCAGCCGGCGCGACGACGCCCGCGACGCCCGGTGTCGGCTCGATGGCGATTGCCGCGGGGGGAGCACGAGCAGGAGGATGTGGAGGTGGAGGAACAGCAGCAGCAGCGGCAGCGGCAACAACGACTGCCAACGGACTTGCGGGCCTCGGGGGGGCGAGGCTGCCACCTCGAGCCGGAACGGCGATGGTGGCAGCAGCGACGACGACCACCACCACGACGATGACGACGCCCTCCGCCCTCCCTGCCGCCTCCGTCCCCGCCTCCAACGCCGCCGCGCCGGCCTCCACGCTCTCGACGGTTACGCAGTCGCGGTCGGGGCGGGTCGTCAGGCCCAGGCTGTGGGCCGATGACGAGGCAGCAGGAGCAGCGGCAGCAGCGACGGCAGCAGCAGCAGCAGCGGCAGTCGGAGGAGCGGCGACAGACGCGGCAGGCGCAGCTGTCCCCGCTGCTGCCGCTGTCCCTGCTATCCCTCTTCCTTCCCCTTCTCTCTCGATGCGCCGCTCGCCCTCGCCCGCTGCTACGACTGCCGCGATCGCTGCTCCTACCTCGACGACGACGAGGAGGCGAGCGGCGAGCGGCTCTTGCGGGCCTCGGGGCGCGAGCCGCGGCCGCGCGGGAGCCTCTGCCGCCGCCGCCTTTGCCGCCGCCGGCCGGAGCGCCGGCACGGCGTCGCTCGCTGCGGCCGCGGCCGTCGCGCTCGGCGTCGCCGGGCCCGCGGCGGTCGCGGCCAGGGCCGTCGCCACCGCTGCCGCTGCTGCTCCGGCGCCGGCGCCGCCATTGCTTCCCTCCGCCGCGCCTCCTCCCGGCGTCGTCACGCCTCCGTCCCGCACCCGCCCTTCCACCGCGGCCGCGCGAAGCGGAGGAGGAGGAACAGGAGCAGCAGCAACGGGAGCAACGGGAGCAGCAAGCGGCTCCGCCCGCCAACAACAACAACAACAACAACAGCAACAACAGCAACAGCCACCACCACCTCCCCCCGCTGGCGCCGGCGGCGTCTTCAAGTCCGCTGCCGTGCTCGTGCTCCGCGCCGAGCGCCGCCTGATGTCGACGGGGGACATCGCTCGCGCCGCGCTGGCGGCGGGCTTCGTCTCGGCCACGGGCAAGACCCCGGAGGCCACGATGGCGTCGGCGCTGTACACCGACGTCAAGCGCAAGGAACGGTCTTCGGTCTTCGTGCGGCCTCGCGAGGGGCTGTTTGGGCTTCGCGAGTGGGAGGAGCAGGGTAATGGCAGTGGCGGCGAGCTGGAAGGGATAATCGCGGCCTCCGATGCCGCCGTGGCTGCTGCGGCCGCTGCCGCTGCTGCTGCCGCGGCCAACGCTGCGACGGCAGGCGGAGGTGGAGGCGGAGGCGTCGGAGGAGGAGCGGGAGGGCGCGCGACGCTTTCGGCCAACGGTGGAGGCTCCCGCGCGGCGTCCCGAGCGAGGTCCTCCGCTGCCGTGGCCCGCGCCGCCGAGTCCGGGGGCGGCTCCGACGGCAGGCACGGGGGCGCTGCTGCCGGGGCCGAGGCTCTGATGGGAGGAGGAGGAGGAGGGGGGGGCTCGTCGGCGGCGTCGAGGCCGACGACCGCCGCGGGCCGGCGCGCGCGATCTGCGGTCTCGGCCGCCGCGGCCGCAGCCGCTGCCGCGTCCCGGGCCGAGGCTGCCGCGATGACTGCGGCGGCAGCGTCCGGCGGCGTCTCTTCTCCTGCCTCGCCGGCCTTGCGCGTCGCCTCTTCTTCTGTCGTTGCTGCAGCTGCTGCTGCTGCTGCTGCTACTGCGGATGCAGCGGCGGCCGGAACGAGCGGGGAGAACGACACCATCAACAACGCCGCGACGGCAACGGCACCGACGGCAGCGGCAACAACAGGAGGCCCGACCTCGCTGATGATGCTGCTCAACGCCGCCGAGGAGCTCCGCCGCTCGCCCGACGACGACGACGGAGGAGGAGGAGGAGGAGGAGGAGGAGGAGGAGGAGGAGGAGCTCAGCAGTTCGCGAACGCGACGACGGCGACGACGACGACGGCGACGGCAACGCCGCGCTCGCCCGGGCCTGGCTCGGCGCAAAAGCCGCCGCGCGGGCCCTCGGCGCCGGTGCCGCCTCGCGCCAACGGCGTCGGCGGCGGACCCCTGCACCCCTCCTCCTCCTCCGCGGCGGCGGCGGCAGTTGCGGCGGCAGTTGCGGCGGCAGTTGCGGTCGTCCCCAACTGGGCCGGCTCGCGGGCGGGCTCCCCGTCGTCGCTGCCACCGCCGGCGCCGCAGCCGCTGTTCGTGCAGCAGCAGCAGCAGCAGCAGCAGCAGCAGCGGCAGCAGCAGCAGCAGCAGCAGCAGCAGCAGCGGCAGCAGCAGCAGCAGCAGCGGCAGCAGCAGCAGCGCCACTCCGGCTCCGCGGCTGCGGCTTCGGGACTCGAATCGGTGGCGGCGACCCCTGCTGCTGCTCCTGCTGCTGCAGGAACAGGAGCAGCAGGAGGAGGAGGTCTCTCAGCGCTCGGCCTCTCCGCCCGCGTCGCCGCGGACCTCCTCGCCGCCGGAGGGGTCTTCTCCGGCGGTGGTGGTGGTTCTGGTTCTGGTGGTGTTAGCCGCAACGGAGGCATCGCGGCGACGGTCGCTCCCCCTCGCGGAGGGCTGGGGCTGGGGCTCGGCGCCGGCTCGGGCCTGGGCGTCAGGCGCGCCGGCCTCGCCGGGGGTGGAGCTCGAGGCAATAAGACCGCGACGGGGCTTGGCAGCGGCAGTGGCGCTGGCGGTGCCGGCGGCGCGGCTTCCCGCTCGCGCTCGAGGTCCTCCTCTGCGACGCCCGCTGCTGCCAGGAAAGCCGCTGCCGCTGCGAACGCTGCTGCAGCAGCGGCAGCAGCAGCGGCGGCTTCAACGAGGAAGGACGACGACGACGAGTCGGAAGACGAGGACGACGAAGAGGAAGAGGAGAAAGAGGCGCGCCCTCCTCCTCCTCCTCCTCTCCCTCCCACCACCCCCCACCTCCTCGCCGCGCTGCAGGCCGAGGTTGCCGCGGTCGAGCGCTCGCTCGGGGCCTCGCACCCGCTGGCGGGCAAGGCGCACCTGGCGCTGGCCCGCGTGGCGGAGACGACAGCGGCGGCGGCAACAACGGCGACGACAACTGCGGCGATGGCGAAAGGTGGAGGCGCAGCAGCTTGTCCTCCTCCGCCCTCTTCTTCCTCTTCTACCGCTGCCGCTGCAGAGGCGCTCTCGAGGGCCTACGAGGTGTTTGTCGCCGCGGCGAGCGCGGTTCCCTCCGCTGCTGCCTCCAATGCTGCCGCCGCCAACGACGCCCAAGGAGCAGCAGCAGCAGCAGCAGCAGCAGCAACAACAACACCTCCTCCTTCTCATCCCCCTCGCCCGCTCTCCGGGGCCGCGGCCAGCGCCTTCGCCTACCTCATGAGGAGGATCGGCGCGCCGCTTCCCGCCGAGCTGGAGGCCGCTGCTGCGAATGGCGGCGGCGGCGGCGGCGTCGCCTGAGAGAGAATGAAGAAGAGAGAGACCCGCGCTTTCTCTCTCTTTTGCTCCCTCTTTTGCTCTTTTCCTTTTTTCGAAAACAACAACCATCAAACAAACAAAAACCGTATCTTCTTCTTTTTCGGTTTCTTCTTCTTTTTCGGTTTCTTCTTCTTCTTCGGTTTCTTCTTCTTCAGCTCTTCCTTCTTCTACTACTACACTTTCAGTCAAAAATCCAGAAAAGCGGTGGGGGGAAAGCTTGAGAGCTCCCCCCGACGCTTCTTCACCTAGTTTCTTTTTCTTCATTTTCATTTCGCACTGATCTCCCCAATTCCCTCGCACTTTGTTCCAGAACTATTACTCTTCTGCCCCTGTTCCTTTGCGGGTTTGAGGAAGAGCTCTTGCTGCGGCGATGGTGGCGGCGTAACAAAAAAAACCCCAAAAAATCTTCTTTTTTAACGTCCCCTTTTTTCTTTTCAGTTTCAGGTTCAAAATCCGGTTCACAAACTGCTCTGCCTGTTTTTTCTCTGCTGTTGTTGTTGTTCCTGCTGCTGTGGCTGTTGCTGCTGCTGCCATTTCATGCACGCACGCATGCACGCACGCGCGAGCGCGCACAACGCTTTCTGTTTCTGTGTTCTTTTTCTCTTAGTTCGGTGTGTAAAAAGAGAGAGATAGAAAGGAAAAAATCCCAACAACCGAAAAAGAAAAAAAAGACACATTTTTTTTTCAAAAAAAAGGCGCACCTCCTTTTCTCGCTTTTCCTCCTTTTCCCACTCGATTTCCTTGCACCTCGAGGCCGCCGCGCTCCGAGATGGACCTGGAGGCCGCGCGAAGGGCCCTGATGGGAGCGGCAGAGTCCCTGGCGGCCGCCGTGGGGAGGATGGTGGCCGTCGACTCTTCCGACGACGAAGGCATCGGTCCTCGATCGACAGCGGCGACGACGATGACGGAAGAGCGAGGAGGCATCGCCACACGGAGGAGGAGGAGGCGACGCAGGGAGGGCAAGGAGCAGCAGAGAACCTCCCCGCCTCCGCGAGTGAGAGGCTCCAAGTCCGACGCGAGCCTGAGCTCGTATTATGACGCGGTCCCGGAGGAGGAAGGCGACGAATTCGAGGACGAAGACGATGGAGTTGGAGATGATGAAAACGGCGACGACGACGGCGTTCTTGTTCCTCGTCGTCGCGGCGGTGGTGCCGGTGTCGCCGAAGGGGCCGCTGCCCCGCATGAGCAGGCCATGTACCGCGAGCCCGGCGACGAAGATAACGAAGAAGAAGAGGAAGAAGAAGAAGACGCCACCGCCGCCTCTCCGGAGCTGCAGCCGCGGGACGACGCGAGGCGAGGAGCCTCGGGCTTTGGCTGGTTTGGGTTTGGCGGTGGTGGAGGAGGAGAGCGAAGAGGTCGAGACGGCAGCGAGGAAGAAGAGGAAGAACGAGAAGAACGAGAAGCCCGCTCCTCCGCTTCCCGCTCCTCCGACTCCTCGCGCTCCTCCTCTTCTCGGTCTCCGTCTCCTTCACCATCTCCTCCCCCGCCGCCTCCGCCGCCGCGCTACGTGCCCCCGACCCCGCTCCCGGTCTTCCCTGCCGAGGACGCGCCGCCGATGTCAGACGCGGCGGGCTCACCGCTGCTGAGCCCGGCCGACGCCGCGGCGCTCGCCGCGGTCGGCCTCCCCGCCAGGCTCCGCTTCTGCGGGTGGCGCCTGGCCTACTCGACGGCGAGGGACGGGACGTCGCTGTCGACGCTGTACAGGGCCGCGGCCGCGGCGGCGGCAGGGACAGGGGGCGGGCCGGTGTTCCCGGGAGCGAGGGGAGGAGGAGATTTGTCTTCTTCTGTTGCTGCTCCTTCCTCCTATGCTTCGTGCTCTTCTCTCCAGGGAGCCTCTTCGTATTCGCCGCAGCCACAGAGGCCTCCATCATCAGGAGCAGCAGGAGCAAATTCAACCACAAACAGCAGCAGCAGCGTGGGCACGGGCGCCGGCGGGCCCTCGGTCCTACTCGTGCGCGACCGCGGCGGCGCCGTCTTTGGCTGCTTCGCGTCCGAGCCGTGGGGGCCCCCTAGGCCGCGCTACTTCGGCAACGGTGAGAGCTTCGTGTTCTCGCTCAAGCCCGAGTGCGGGCTGTGGAGGTGGCACGCGGCGCGGTGCGCCGTGGAGGTCCCGGCGTGGGCTCTGGACGAGGAGGAGGCGAACGAGGAGAAGGAGAAGGAGAAAGAGGAAAAGGAAGAGGAGAGCGGCGGAGAGGAGAAGGAGAAAGCACGCTCCGACGGCGACGACGACGCCTCAACAGCCCCGCCTCCCCCTCCCCCTCCCCCTCCTTGCTCCACCGAGACCAGGACGACCCCCCGCAACGACTTCTTCCAGCTCGCGCGCCCGACCAGCCTGGCGCTCGGCGGCGGCCCTCGCTTCGCGCTCGCGCTCGACGCCGACCTGGCGCGCGGCCGGTCCGGAGCGTGCGAGACTTTCGGGTGCGCGCGCGGACTGGCGTCCGAGGAGGAGTTTGCCGTCGGGCGCGTCGAGCTATGGTCGCTGCACTGAGACTGCTGAGAAGAGGAGAAGATTGGATGAAGTTGATGACGAGAGAGAGAGATTGTTTTTTTTTCTTCTTCTTCTACTGTACATAGCATTTTTACACGAACAAAAAAGAGTTCAGATCCTCTTCGCCACCTTGAGCGCGTTGAGCCCCAGCCCGACCATCGCCACCGAGAACGCCCCTTCCAGGTACCCGGGAGGCGCCGAGACCGCCCCGCGGGACCCGGCCAGGCTGCCCAGCAGCGACCCAACCGCGAGGCCCGCCGCCAGCCTCCAGTCGACGTTTTTCGCCGCGGCGTGGCCTGCCAGGGCGAGGGCCGCGGGAGGGGCCATGGCCGCGAGGGAGGTGCCCACGACGAGGGCCTGGGCGCTGCGGAAGGAGGAGGAGGAGGGGGAGGTGGAGGTTGTCGTTTCCGCTTCCGCTTCCGTTTCCGTTGTCGTTGTCGTTTCCGTCTTCGCCGTTGCCGAAGAAGGAGAAGAGGAGGAAGAAGAGCTCCACGGCCTCAGCCCGCCCAGCAGGGCCAGCGCCGGGGTGACCAGGATCCCACCGCCTATGCCCAGGAGCCCCGACGCGAAGCCCGCGGCGCCTCCCGTAGCGAGCAGCGCCGCGGTCCTGCCCGGGGCGTCTAGGAGAGAAGAGGCGGAGGAGGAAGAGGAAGAAGGAGGAGAAAGAGGTGACGATGAAGGTGACGACTTCTTCCCTTCCCTCTCGTCGTCGTCGCTGCTCTCGCTCTCTCCGCCCCCCAGCGCCAGCAGCGCCGCCCTCGCCGGGACCAGCACGGCGGCCAGCAGCAGGAACGCGCCCAGCGCCGCCCTCAGAGCCCTCGGCCTCGCCGCGAGCGCCGCGCCCGTGCCTGCCCGGACGGCGAGCAGCGCCGCGCCGCCGACGGCCGCCGCCGCGGTCACGTCGACGGCCCCCGCGGCCACGTAGGCCGGCGTCGCCGCGGCCGCCGTCGCCACGACCGCGGCCAGCGAGGTCCCGCTCAACAGCCTCTGCGGGATCGCCGGGCAGGTCGAGGAGAAGAACGGCACGATCAGCGTGCCGCCGCCGACGCCGACGACCGAGCCGAAGACGCCCGCGGCGACGCCGACGGGCAGCGAGAGGCGGCGCGCCCTGGCGAGCACCGCCGGGTCGACGGAGAGGGCGGCGCGGGCCGCGAGGTTGGTCGCCGGAGGGGAGGGAGGCGGGTGGGGGGAGGGGGTGGTCGTCGTCGTCGTCGTTGTTGTTGTTCTTGTCGTTGTTGTTGTTGCCTTTGGTGGAGGTGGTGGGGTCGGAGGAGGAGGTCGAGGCAGCGGAGGCGGCGGCTGCTTCGGCGTCGGCGTCGGAGGCGTCGAAGACGTCGAAAAGGGAAAGCGCGGGCCAGAGAAGAGAGAGCTCCGAGGCATCCTGAGCGCCTGCCGGGAGCGCCTGGCCGCGGCGAGTGCGGAGAGCGCGAGGGCCATATATGATGAAAAAGAGTGCCCCCCCCGGGGTCGGCGTCAAAAAAAGAAAAAAAAACGATGGAAGGTCTCTTCTGCAGATAGTAGAGACAAAGGAGAGAAGCGACGCCAATCCCGGAGCCGTTGCTTGCTTGATTCCTGTTTTCTTTGTCTGGTGATCTCGGTGACTTTAGTCCCGAGACATCTGGAGAAGGGCAGGGGCTGAGAGTGGTGCTGAGAGCGGTGGGTTTGCACCACGAGACTCGAACCAGGTTTCGGAAAGAGTCCAATCGAAAGAGGAAAAAATGAGACGAACAAAATTCGAAAACCCGCTTTTGAGAGAGAGGGAAAAAAACGCCTGTCCCTCTCTGCCTCTCTCTTGCTGCTCCGCAGCCTTTTGCTCTTTGTTTTTTATCACAAGGTCACGTACTTCGAGGAAGAGGAAGAAGGAGAAAGCGGTGGAAAGGTGCTGGAGGGAAGAAGAGAAAGAGAAAGCAGAAACAAGGAAGAAAGAAAGAAAAAGAAGAAGAAAAAAACTCTCCCTCTCTTCTCTCTCATCTCAAAAAAAAAACAGCAACGCTATTAGTACAACCAGCAATTGTATCATAGACATGGAACGTTCATACCACCCAGAAAGCTCCGGTTCTCGTCCGATCACCGAAGATAAGCTGGGTTGGGCCCGATTAGTACTAC
>Ga0114918_10001512_pt1 | contig 20794 bp, 24 predicted proteins | sample LantaG_FD_87015 | JGI IMG/M metagenome (GOLD analysis project Ga0114918, IMG submission 87015) | Deep subsurface microbial communities from Baltic Sea to uncover new lineages of life (NeLLi) - Landsort_02402 metaG | ecosystem: Environmental > Aquatic > Marine > Oceanic > Sediment | place... | reverse complement strand
TTTTTTAGGTAACAATTTTGATACAGTTACGAGTAATAGATTTAGAGTTGATATAAACCCAGCTGATTATACTGTTCGTTTGGATATTGAGGGTGAATTACTTTCAGGATCTGACCTAGATGGTATATCAGTAACAATTTATAATTTTCTTAATACAACATTTACTGATATGACATTAAGAATATCTTATGATAGAACAGTAACAACAATATAATTTAATAAAAAATTATAATAGGAAGTAAATATGGCAACATATGATATTACAACATATACAGAACTTGAATTTGATATTACTCGAGGAGCATATATAAGCGGCGTCTTATTAGATAGCACACACCTTGTAGTTGCGTATTCTGGGTATGCATATGATGGATATATAGCCGTAATTAATATTAATACGAGTACTTGGGCTTTAACTTTAGGCGATGTGTCAGAACATGATAGTGTACAGGGAGATTATAATTCCCTCGCTCTCCAGAGCAGTACATCAGTTGTTCTTGGTTATGCAGGAGCGCAACTTGATGGATACATCAAAAAATTTACTTTTGATGGAAGTTATAATATAACACAAGAAAGAGTTTTAGAACACGATACAACTAGTAATAAGTTTAATTCGCTGGTTATACCAAGAGGAGGTTTTTGGGATGGATTTGAGTATATCATGGCTTATGCTGGAAGTGGTGATGATGGATATATACAGAAGTTTTTTGATGGTGGTGGAACTTCTATAATTCAGAGCACTTATTTGGAACACGATACAGCATATGCTGGGTATAATTCAATGATAATGTTTATAAATCCATATGGTGAAAGTACATATGCTGGTTCTGTTCAAGTCTTATCCTATACGGACTCAAGTGGGTATGGTGTATTAAAAGTATTTTCATGGTCCGATTCTTACGCTGCTGTAACTGAGGAAGACAAGTTAACTCATAGTACAGGATCTTGTTCTTATGGATCTGTTACAAAAATTGATGATACCCACATTGCCTTAGCCCAGAATATAGATGATGAACTTGTTGTTAAAACATTTTCAGTATCAGAATCAGGTTTTACAATAACTCAAATTGACTCTGCAGTTATTGAATCTACAGATTGTTCTGATCTGGATCTAAGATTAGGAGGTGACGGAACGTTATTACTTGCGTGGACAAGAGTAACAACAGGAAGCACTGAAGCCGTTGCTTCAATTATCAGCTTTGACGAAGATTATGAAACTATTACTGAAGAAAACCAAGAAGTAATAGATACAGCTGGTGTTGGGTATACTACACTTGCACAGATTGACGATACACATTGGGCTTATTTCTATTCAGGATTATGGAATGATGGTTACGTCTTAGTAATTGAACTTGAATTACCTTCCACTTCTGCAATTAAAACCATAAATACCCTTATCAAAGCATCTGTTAAAGTTGTAAATGGATTAGCTCTTGCATCTGTTAAATCTATGAATGCACTTGAATAAGCTGAAAAAAATATTTCTAATATTAGTATCATTATGTCAATGATTTTATAATTCACTTTTTTTATTTAAATTATTTGTTTATATTTTTCATATGAAAATATTAGCTCACGCTCCCTTTATAGGGACAACAGGATATGCAAATCACGCTAGGTCATTTTTAACAGCGTTAAACAAATATCATACGGTTAAAGTAAGAAATTTTACTATTGGTGCTAGTTGGAAAGAAATGTCCAACGAACCACATAATAGAGAACCATATATGACATCTGAAATGAAAGAAATGTTAATTCTACAAACATTGAATAATTCAGATGGTACTAGGTCGGATTATCCAATTTATAGTTATAAAGGTGATTTTAAACCAGATGTGAATATTATATTACAAGAAATGAATCATTATTATTTTTATGATGAATATAAAGGATATAAAATTGCTTATAATGTATATGAATCAACAAGATATCCAGAATATTTCTTTAAAAAACTAATAGAATTTGATGAAATATGGGTTCCAACACAATGGCAACACGATTCAATTATTGAACAAGGAGCACCACAAGAAAAAATAAAAATAGTACCCGAAGGTGTGGATATTGAAACATTTAAACCAATTAAACCTACAAAAAAAGAACATAAATTCAGATTTTTATTATTTGGAAGATGGGATTATAGAAAATCAACAACAGAAATTATAAGAACATTTGGTGAAACATTTAAAGATAATTCAGACGTACAATTAATAGCATCAGTTGAAAACCCATATCCATCAGATGAAACACGAAGTACGGATGATAGGATAAAAAAATATAACACATATTATGATAATGTTAATTATTTAAAATTCCCAACAAGAGAAAAATATATAAAATACCTACAAGAAGGTAGTGTTTTTGTATCTTGTTCAAGAAGTGAGGGTTGGAATTTACCATTAATTGAAGCAATGAGTTGTGGGACACCCGCAATATATTCTGATTATGGGGGTCAATTACAATTTGCAGAAAATAAAGGAATTCCTGTAAAAATATCACATTTAAGGTCAGCAAATATTGGAGATAAAGAAGTTGGTGGTGAATATTGTGAACCAGATTTTGATGATTTATCAAAACAAATGATTGATGCTTATGAAAATTATAATAAACATAAGAAAAAAGCGTTAAAAGATGCTAAAATCATTCATAAAAAATTTAATTGGGATAATGTAGCAAAAATAGCGTGCGATGTCCTATCAACAATAGAAGATAAAATAGATGATGAATATGTTGATGAATATGTAAAAAAAATGGAAGGTCATTACAAAGTACCACCCCCAAAAGGAATTAAACTTCTTAATCCAATACCAAAAGGGTCAATATACCATAGGGATTTCGCGTATGTAACTACTGGTAATTTGGGGTATATGGGTACGATAGAAAAAATGGTTAAATCATTAAATGAATTTTCGAAAATGAAAGTTATCGTTTATGGTGTTGATTGTGATGTACCATTTGACTATCCAAATTTAATAAAAAGAAGAATAGATCCACCAAAACATTCAGAACACGATAAATGGTATTGGAAACAATATGCTTGTATTGAATCATTAAAAGAAAATTATAATGATTTTGTATGGTTAGATGGTGATGTTGTAGTTAATCATAATATAGATACAATATCAAATTATTTTTCAATGTTGGAAAATTACCCTATACCTGACATTCATATACAGGAAGAATTCTTTACTCGTTATACTGACCATACAGGTGAGAAAAAAACACAATATTTTAATGAAAAACTAGCAGAATTATGGGATTTGAATCGTTCAAAACCATTTATGCATATTTGTATGTATATCTATAATGAAAATTCTAAATGGTGGTTTGAAGAAATAATACAAAAATATAACTCAATAGATTTAAAATTATATGGTGAATATTATCATTGGAATGATGAAGGAATAGACAATGCTCTAAGATGGAAGTATGGGTTTAAAAAACATTTACCCATATCAAATTTCGATACATCATCATATGACGGGGACGCAGGATTTACCAACACAACATTAAAACACTTTTATAAATTCTGGAATGAAGAAGGTCCACAAAATTTCAATAGAATTTTTGGGTATCAAAGGATACCAAAAGATAAATCAGGTATAATCTATTTTCACGGAAATAAAGATGGTGAAATATCTGATAAAATGATTGATTTTATTAAAATGAAAAGAGATAATAGTTTTTATGATTCTATGTGTTTTTATACCCAACCATATGAAATAACTGATATGAAAGAAATATGGGGAATCAAGGGTAGTACTATGGATATTGCTAATAAATATGGGTGGCATCACGCAGTATTTCACGAAATATATAATCTACAAGATTATTATCTTAATAGGGTTAAAACAATTAATGATGGTGATATTGTTGTTGATGTCGGTGCGAATATGGGTGCGTTTACAAGATGGGTATATACACAAGGGGCAAAACAGGTAATATCATTTGAACCCGATAAACGATATTTTGAATTACTTAAATTAAATGCTAACCCACAATCAATTTTATTTAACGCAGCAATTGCGGATAAAATAGGAACAATGGAACTTAGGGAAAGTTCTCATTTCGGTGGTTCAAATATTTTTTGGACACCTGAAAATACACAAGGATATCCTGTTAGAACATACACATTAGATTATCTATTTGAAACTAAGTTAGTGGACCACATAGATTTTTTAAAGGTAGATATTGAAGGTGCTGAACAATTAGCATTTAAGGGAATTTCTGATGATAACCTTAAAAAAATTAAAAATATAGGTATGGAGTATCATCATTCACATTTAGGTTATGATGAAAAAATAAGGGAAGAATTTATTAAACGATTAAATAAATTAGGGTTTAATTCCTATATCCTATTTTTAGGTACAAATAATGCGTTACAAATGATATATTTCTCACGATAAATGATATTTAGACATCAAATAATCAATAGTTTAATTCAAAAAAATAAATATAAAACTTATTTAGAAATTGGTGTTGCAGAAAAATATCATTGTTTTGATATAATTGAATGTGAAACAAAACATTCAGTTGATCCTTGTTATGAAATACCAGATGCAATTGTGGATTACAAATATGAATCAGACTTATTTTTTAAACTATTAGAAAATAATGATTTAAACATACTAAGTACATTTAAATGGGATATAATATTCATTGATGGATTACACATATCAACACAAGTTGAAAAAGATTTAATAAATTCATTAAACCATTTGTCTGATAATGGTACTATTATTTTACATGATTGTAATCCACCAACGATTTATCACGCAAGAGAAGTAAGAGAAGATGATACGGTTGCAAAAAATTATTGGAACGGAACGGTTTGGAAAGTTTTATATAAATATAGAGCAACACGACCAGATTTAAATATATATACTGTGGATGATGATTGGGGAGTGGGTGTTATTACAAGAGGTCAACAAAAATGTTGTGCTTTTGATAACCCATTTTATGAATTCGAGTTATTTGATAAGAATAGAAAAGAATACCTTAATTTAATATCTGAAGATGATTTTATAAAAATAAAATTGGGTAAATAATAAAAAAAAGAATATAATGGCACATAAAGAACAAAAAGATTTTTTCGAAAAAGTAAAACAAGAATATCCCGAATATTTTAAAAATAAAATGGTTTTAGATGTTGGGTCGTTAGATGTTAATGGAACACATAAACACCTATTTGATGATTGCTCATATATTGGGTTGGATATTGGTGAAGGGCCAAATGTTGATGTTGTTAGTATTGGACATTTGTATGATGCCCCAGATGATTATTTTGATGTTATTATATCGGGATCGGTATTTGAACACGATATGTTTTATGAAAAAACAATAAACAATATAATGAGAATGTTAAAACCGGGTGGGTTATTTTTATTTACCTGTGGTGGTCCCGGTTATCCAGAACACGGAACAAGAAAAAGTGGATCTGAATTTGACGCTCCGTTACTTAGTAGTATTTCGGAAGAATGGGCGGATTATTATAAAAACCTATCACCTGATGATGTGAAAGAAATAACAAATTTTCAGGAAAATTTTCCAGATGGATATTTTGAGATTAAAAGTACAGAAATTGCAATACCATCAGATTTATATTTTTATGGGTTTAAGGGTGGTGAAAAATATATAAACACTATTGAACCAGAGCATTCTAAGGAAGATTTTCAAGACCATATATTTGTAATTGATTCGTGGCCAGATAATGAATCAAAAGAAAATGATTTAGTCAATTTGATTAAACAATTAAAAGTATATAACATACCAATTCTATTAACAGGTCATTATCCAATAAAAGAAGAAATCCAAAAATTAGTGGATTATTATATATTTGATAAAGACAACCCAATTTTACTTAATGAAGATTTTAGTAAATATGGTGTGAGTAGTGGTCGTTGGACAAACATAAATGATACATCAATTAAAAATCAATACCCATATCACCATGATTATGCAATTTGGGAAACAATGAGAAATGCTTTTAATTTTTGTGATTATCTTGGTAAAAAATACATCCATTTTATGGAATATGATAATTTACCAGATAAAATACAATACAGACAAGCATTTTTAGAAAAAATAATTATGGATTTTGATGCGGTAATGTATGAATACGATGAAAACTCAACAAAAGAAAATCCACCCTATTCATCAGCATATATTTTCTCAATAAAAACACATACTGCTATTAAAGCGATTGACACAATAAAATCAAAAAAAGAATATTTCCAAAATAGACCAAATGGGTGGCAATTAGAAAAAATACTTTATAACGCAGTTAATAGTGTCACGTCACGAATACACATATCCGAGTACATACCAAATGACAATGAATTAAATACCCAAGCTGTTTGGGGAAGGGATGGTGTAGATAGAAATGGGGCTAGATTTCAAGTATATCTATGTGTTGATGAGGATGACAATTTATATGCACATATCATTTCGGGGTTTCATCTGAAACCAGCAGAAAAAGATTATTTAATTGAGGTGGATTATAATAATAGTGAGTTCCACACATTAAAAAAAGGTTCGTTTATAACAAAATTACTTGGTAAATATAAAATAGGAAAATGGGTTAGAATGTATTATGAAGGGGTTGAGGTATTTAACGAATTTTTAGGTGATAATGTTGAGAATTTTAGAAAATTTAATACAATAGATGGTAGAAATGATGATGTGGTATATACCGAGGATGATAATTCGTCTAGGGTATTAAATATCCATTTTATTGATGGTCCGTTTATTGAAATATTAGAACCAAATACACATAGATACCATGTACAATTCATAAATGCTAAGACAAATAAAGTTGTATATGAATTAGACTTAGAAAGTAATCACTGGGCAAAGGCAAATATAAAATATCATATGGATTGGTTAATAAAAGTTAGAGGTATTGATAATGACTTATATAGTGAATATAGATTCGACCCAAAAGGGAAAAAAATATTGATTAGTTTTGAATCTAAATCACTTGGCGATACATTATCATGGGTCCCATTTATGGAAAAATTTGCTGAAATAAATGAATGTACCGTTGTTTGTAGCACATTCATAAATGAATTATTTGAAAAACAATACCCTAATATTAAATTTATAAAACCCGGTGAATCGGAAGATAACATATATTGTTTATACCGAATCGGTTTATATTTTGATAAAGACGATGATTCAAAAACAGATTTTGATAAAAACCCAACTGACCCAAGAAAATTACCATTAGGAAAAATTTGTTCAGATATTATCGGGTTAGAATATGAGGAATTAAAACCAAGATTACCATTACACAAGAACATTAAAAAGAAAAAACAAGTATCAATAGGTATTCATTCAACTGCCCAATGTAAGTATTGGAATAACCCAACTGGGTGGCAGGAAGTCGTTGATTATTTAAAATCAAAAGATTATGATGTTATATTATTATCACGCGAGGAAGATGGGTTTATGGGTAATAAGAACCCAAAAGGAGTTAAAAAACACCGAAAAGGACCAATAAGTAATGTTATAAAAACAATTCAAGAATCAGAATTATTTATTGGAATTAGTGGTGGTTTATCTTGGTTATCTTGGTCAATAGGTACACCAACAATATTAATATCTGGATTTACGGAAGAAATATCAGAACCACGAAAAGATATACATCGAATAATAAATAAAGATGTTTGCCACGGTTGTTGGAGCCATAATAAATTTGAACGTGGTATATGGGATTGGTGTCCAGAGCATCAACATAATGAAGATAGAAAATTCGAGTGTTCAAAAAAAATTACAAGTGAAACAGTAATTAAGGAAATTGATAAAATATTAAAGATTAATTGATATTTATATTTAAACTATTAATATGAAATTTAAAAATATCGTTTCTGAGATTATTTGGGATAAGGGTAATTTAAACGCTCTTAAATCATATATAGATGATGACCCAAAAGAAAAATATAAAATTATTGTTCATGAACCATTTGAATTTGAAACAACAGATTCAACAAGCTATTATAGTTTAAGACAACTTTTATATGATGCGGATGCTAATTTTGATGCTTCAATAGAAAAAATCTAAAATAATTTATTTCTTATTTTATCAGCGATTTCATTTATGATTTCACTCTCAGTATCACTTATTGTTTTTTTTTAGCAATCTCCGCAAGTCTAATCCTTTGTTTTTGTTCTTCTATTCTTGCTAGTTTTTGTTGTTGTTCTAACCTTCTTTTTTTACATCCACATCCGCCCATAATTTTTAATTTTAATATAATTCGTCTTTTGAGAAATTCACAAAACTATCTCCCTTTCCACCTGAATATCCAGAAGTACCACTTGTTCCTGACCTACCACTTGAACCTGTATAACCCGAATTTGTGTGACTAAATGTTGATTTCCATTGCCATTTGTCATTTACATAACATGAAAATTCGTGCTGGTCTAATTCTACATAATCATCAACATCCATAGTTAACATTGAAATTGCTAGTTGATAATCCTCTTCGTGACTTACTGGTTTTGGAAGATTAAAATCCATAGTAAATTCTTCTCCACCTTCAACTTTAGCTAGTTGGTCACTTAATAATGTAGCAGATTTTACTCTGTAACCTCTTACCGCTTCTTTAAATTCGAGTATATGTTTTTCTTTGTTACTTTTAAGAACTTCTAATAGTTCTTCCTTTTTTACTTTAATATTATCCATAGTTTTTTGTTTTTATATGGAAAATATAACATTTTCCCACTAAAATATAAATATATTAATAAATATTTTTGGTATTATAATTATTTTTCGTATATTTCACTTATGATTGAAACGAATATTTTATATAATCAGGAGTGTATTAGTGGGATGAACCAAATACCGGACAATTCAATTGATTTAGTTGTCACATCACCACCATATAATGTTGACATCGATTATGATGAATATAAAGATAACACACCAATGGACGAATATTTTAAATGGACGAAAGAATGGTTATCTGAAGTATATAGAACACTTAAACCAGATGGTCGAATCGCTCTTAACGTACCAGTAGAAACAAATGTTAAAGAAAGAGGTGGTAGATATTTTTTCTCCGCTGAAATTTGGGGTGTAATGAAAGAAATCGGATTTAATTTGTTTGGTGTAGTTGATTTAGAAGAAGATTCCCCACACAGAGTTAGGCAAACTGCCTGGGGTTCTTGGATGTCAGCATCAGGACCATATATCTACAATCCAAAGGAATGCGTAATTCTAGCATATAAAGAACATAGAATAAAACAAGAAAAAGGTAAATCTGAATGGTTTGCTAATGGAGAAGAAATAACAGAAGGTAAAAATGGTAGTATTAAAAGAAAAAAAGTATATTCTGAAGGTGATAAAAAAGAATTTATGGACTTGGTATTTGGTAGATGGAAATATAGTGCAGACAAACAAACATTAACTAAAGCCACATTTTCGTTAGATATACCATTAAAAGCAATAAAAATTCTCACTTTTAAAGATGATATTGTAATGGATCCATTTGCGGGATCAGGAACAACATTATTAGGTGCTGAAATGTTAGGGCGAAAATGGATTGGGTTTGAACTAAGTTCAGATTATACAAAAAAAGCGTTAAATAGAATTAAAGAATATAAAGAAAAACAATTGGATTTATTTGATAAAATATAAAAATATGAAAAGAAAAGTCGCAGGAGTGTTAGTTAGATGTCTTGAGAATCACGGGGTTAAAGGTCGGGATTAATAATAACTTTATCACCTACTTTAAAATTATCAGCGACACCCGCAGGAAATTCAATAACATAGTCACCGATACCAACATATTTTTCTTTACCATCGGTTGATGGTTGACAGTTAGAATGAATTTTACTAATCCTATCTTTAAGAACGTAAACAATATCTAAAGGTATATTACATCCTTTCATCCAAAATGAATGATGACCTAACCCAACTTTAAACACTATACACCCTTCTAAATGGTCCCTACCCATCATACCCCTTTGTACTTCCTCCGGGGTTGAAAGATATTCAGCGGAAAATTTCATGTTATTAACTATTACGGACATAAATTTGTTTTTTTAAAAAATAAATTGTATATTTTACAATAAATATCAGACTATGGAAGTTTATTTCGGAGGATTGGTCGAATTTACAAATAAAGAGGAATTAGAAACCTTTTTAAATAACATAAGTGATGAAGATTCTATACAAATAATTGAAACTGTTATGTCATATGCTACAAAATCGGGGTTATTTGATTTAGATGAAGCATTTTTACTATATAAATGTATATCTAAAATAAAACAAAAAGATGAGGTTCAAAAAAAGTAAGTGGTTTAAATTTGACTTAATAGCATATTTATTCGGGTTCATAACAGGAATACTCAGTTTAATTTTTAATTTCCCACCAAACCCAATATATGGATGGATATTAATTACATTAGCGATATTAAACATAGGAATAACATTAATGAGAAGAATAGGATGAATTCTTTTAGTTTTTTTCTTTTAGTTATATATTTATTATTAATATGGGACGATTAAAAAAATACAAAACAAATAACGAAAAAATTAATGCCCAAAGAAAATGGGCTAGAGAGTATTATTATCGTAACAAAGAAAAAATAAATAAAAGAACTATGAAAAAATATTATGAAAAAAAAGAAATTAACAACTCAACAAATCAATAGTATTATTGATTTATATGAAAGTGGTATTGGGTCAGTTAAAATTGGAAGAGAGTTGAGGGTTGGAAAAAAAATAGTTATTAATACATTAAAAGAAAATTCTATTCCAATTATTGGAACAAAAAGATATTTTAGTAATGAAAATTATTTTGAAAATATAGATACAGAAGAAAAAGCTTATTGGTTGGGATTTTTATTTGCAGATGGGTATGTTAGAATTAGAAAAGAAAAATACGGAGAAGTAAAATTAAAATTACAATTAAATGACATAAAACATATTGAATTATTTAAAAAATCGCTTAAATCAACCAACATCATTAAAATATATAATAATCCGTATAGATATAAAGATAAAACAAAAATGATTTCGTCAGCATCAATTTCAATATACTCAACAAAAATGGTAAACGATTTAATTAAACTTGGTTGTGTCGAAAAAAAATCAAAAGTGTTATATTTTCCAATAATTAAAAAAGAATTAACACAACACTTTATACGTGGATATTTTGATGGTGATGGTTCTATATATCTAAATAAAAAAAATAGATTAGAATATTACATTTGTTCTGGTAGTAGACATTTTTTATCATCAATACAAAAGGTTTTTAATTCTATTGGAATTACGCAACAATCATTATCAAAAAATTCTAATGGAGTATACCTTTTAAGGTCTTATAGAATTAACGATTTAAAACGAATTTATAATTATTTTTATAACGAATCATCTATTTTTATAGAAAGAAAAAAAATGATTTTTGAAAATGTAAACAATTTTAAAGAGGGGGTTAATAAATGGATAAAATAAGAGCACCAATTCGAATGTATGGTGGAAAAGGAAATATGACTACTGATATTATCAAATATTTTCCATCAAAAGAAAAATATGAAATATATATAGAACCATTCGGTGGTTCGTATTCAATAGGGCTGAAAAAACCCCCATCTAAAGTTGAAATTTATAATGATTTAGATAAAAATGTATATTCTATATATAAAGTGATTTCTGATAAAAATTTATTTGAAGAATTTAAATTTAAATGCGATATCGCAGTTTATTGTGATGACATAAGAAAAGAATATAAACAACGACTAAAAGAAACAGATTTATCTATTGAAGATAGAGCGTTTTTTTATTTCTATGTTAATCGAACATCACATAACGGGAATGGTGGATTTTCAATGAATACATCAATTCGCAGGAAAATGAGTAAAGCGGTTTCGGATTACTTATCTTGTATTGATAGACTACCTGAATTGCACGATAGATTATCACGATTAATAGTATCTAATACAGACGGTGTTAAGATAATTGAAAAGTATAAAGACAGGTCAGATGTATTAATATACTGTGACCCCCCATACGAGCAATCCACACGAGGCACAGCAAGATATAATACCGATATGGACACCGAACACCACAATAGGTTCTTAGACGCTGTAATCGATTCTAAATCGATGATATTAATAAGTGGATATGAGTGTGAATTATATGACAAAAAACTTCTTAATTTTAATAAAATTTCATTTAATGTAAATACAATTGACACAAAATTTAACCCAAAAACAAAAACTGAGTATTTATATTATAACTATGATATATAAAATATGAAACAAAAAAATATGTGCAAATTTAATCATAATTTCTTCAAAGAAATTAATAATGAACACAACGCATATTGGTTGGGATTTATAATGGCTGATGGTCATATTAATGATAAAGCAAAAAGTGGTGCTTTACAATTACATATACATTTATCGAAAATAGATTATAATCACTTACAAAAATTTCATTTAGATATTGATTCAAAAAATATGATATGTTTTGGTAATCAAAATGATATTCGATCTTCACACTCATCAGATATTTTATGTGAAGATTTAATAAAATATGGGTGTACACCTAGAAAATCATTAACATTACAATTTCCAAAACAAATAACAACAAAAATGCTACCACATTTTATTCGAGGATATTTTGATGGAGATGGTTCTACTTGTTTACATAAAGATAGGTTATTTGTTGATTTTTTGGGCACACAAAATTTTTTAATAGAATTAAATAAAAAATTACCAATACAAAAAAATGTTAGAGTAAAAAAAGATAATCTGTGGATACTTCAATTTAGTGATATATCTGGTTGTAAAGAAATTTACGATTTTATGTATAAAGATGCTACAATTTTTCTTCAAAGAAAAAAAGAAACATTTGATACTTGGTTAAATATACCTAAAATGGGCTCGGGTAATTATGACCATAAAAATCATTGTAAAAGTGTTATACAAAAAGATTTAGATGGAAATATAATAAAAATTTGGCCATCTTTACTTTCTATTGAAAATGAATTGAATATTAGTCGTGGATGGATTTCCAATGTCTGTCAAAAAAAAGAAAAAACAGCTAAAGGTTATGTGTGGGAATATAAAAAATAAAAATAGAAGAAACAAAAAAAATGACCATATGACACTTGAATATTTAGATGAATTTCTACTTAAATTGTCAACATCAAGATTGGGGATAAGAAGAAAAATTGTGATACTTAAAAAAATGTTAAAGAAATGGGAAATAATAACAGATGAAAATAATAAAATATGAAAAAAGAATTTAAACTACAAATTGATTATGGTGATATGATGACCGCATATAATCTTGTTGAAGACCTTGATGATATATTAAAAGACTATGGGATAAGATTAGAAATTGAAGATGCAGAACATGATGGATATGATGTATGTATCGTAAGTGTTGAAAGGGATGAAAAATGATAAAAGCAGATAGATATTATTTAGAAAATCTTCTTAATATAGAGAAATTAGGAACATTTGACGAAGACCCAAGACCTAAATATGCGGATGGGACACCAGCACATAGTAAATTTATAACACAAGTTTTTGAAACTTATGATATAAGTAAAGGTGAATTTCCAATAACAACCCTACGAAACACAGCAACAAAAATGGGGATTAAAGAAATTCTTTGGATATATCAAAAACAAAGCAATAAATTGGAAGATTTAAGAGAACTTGGTGTTGATTGGTGGGATAACTGGGACATTGGTGATGGTACAATCGGTCAAAGATACGGTGCAACTGTATATAGGTACGATTTAATGAATAAATTATTGGATTCGTTAAAAAATAATCCATTCTCAAGAAGACATATCATAAATCTTTTTCAAGAACAGGATTTAAACGAAACCCCGGGATTACAACCATGTGCATATGAAACAATATGGTCAGTTAGAAAGGTTGATGACGAATATTATTTAGATTTAACAATGAATCAGCGTAGCTGTGATTATCTTGTTGCTGGATATATCAATAAAATACAATATGTAGCTTTTCAAATGATGGTTGCGGGTCATTTAAATTATAAAGTTGGTAAGTTCTGTCATTATGTTCAAAATTTACATATATATGACAGGCATTTTCCAGCGATGAAAGAACTCATCTATAAAGAACCATTAGATATACAACCAAAATTATCATTAAAAAGTAATAAATATTTTTATGAATATACTATTGACGATTTCGAAATTACGGGTATTGAGGGTATAACTAAAATTCAATCACCATTAGAACTATCAATTTAACAAAAAAAATTTGGTAGTTTAAAAAATTATATATATTTTTGTAGAATAAACATTAATCAATGGAAATATTATATTCGCAAAGGATTGAGTATAGCGTAATCACAGCTTATCAAAATTATTCACCAATAAATCGCTCGAAAGATGGTAGAAAATTCTCCTTAAATGTTCCTTTGTTTGATAAGGGTAAGAAAAACACAAAATATTTTTATAATGACGGTACAAAACCAACAATAAACCCACCAGAAGAAAAAGATGATGTTTTTGGTCTTTCATTATCTGATCTTAAAAGTTCAAGTGATAATGTGTCTGTACCAATATATACCCCTCGATTATATGGATATGGATTTGGATCAACAAATAAACGACATATAAAGCAACATTACGGGAATCCATTTTCAACGATATCAATTACATTACTAGAAAGAAGCATTATTAAATATGAAAATAAAATTACTATTAAAAAATATTGGAGTTCGAAACAAAGGGTAGCTAATGACAAATATTTTAGAAAATATATAAACAGCGAAACAATAACTATCGATTTAAAGACGGGAAATTTTACTATAACTTATTTTAAAAATAATCCTAGGGATAAAGGAAAAAGGTTCAGAGTAAATAATTTTTCACTATTATCAGAATTGATAGGTAAAAGTGATGGTATTTTTAGTTATCAAATAAATAATATAAATGATAATATTAGAGAAGAACATAAAAAAATATTTAATGATGATGAGTTTATGAGAGAATGTTTTAACCATTTAGGGTTTAATACCGATGTATTAGATAAATTAACTTTACGGAAAAACATTATTGATTTATTTATAAAAACTCGAAAAATTAAAATACCTAACGATTATTTAAACATTATATTATATTATTATCCGACAGAAAAATATCTTAAAAAAAATGATAGAAAACTAATTGCTAGTTCACTAGATAGATTAGGGATAAACTCACCAACAACAGTAAAATTATTTCATAAATATCCACATCTTAATTTAGGGGTATTAAAAAAAATATGTAATATGTTTGGGGATGATTACCCGAAATATATTAATAATGTAAACCCTGAGTTATTTTTTAATCATATACACCAAAATGATAATGTAATAAGCAAATTTTTTTTAAACCACGCGGTATTAAATGATTATTATGTTCATCTATATGATAATGATAATATAGATACTATTAATGTAATATGGGATTTAACATCTAAAGAAAAAGAAAATATTGTTATTTTATTAAAAAGTATAACCGATATTGGGTCGTCTTCATTTTTAAATACTTTACGGGATCATATGAAAATGCTGAACGCACTAAAAGAATATTACCCTAATTTGGGGATTTATTCAACGACACGAAAGAATTTTATGGTTGAACATAGTAGGGTTTCAAAATTGTTTAATCGTTTAAAACGAGCTTCTGAAATAGTTATGACTTTTAATGAAGAAACGATAAAAACCATAGAAAAGTCAATAAAATTAAAAACAATCGAAAATGATGTAGATACGATTTATCCTTATTTATTAAAAAATCAAACAGAATATATTGAAGAAGGTGACCATATGCATCATTGTGTTGGTAGTTATATTGAAGGACATAATTCTATTATCATATCATTACGTGCAGAAAGAGGTAAGAAAAGAGTAACAATGGAATTTCATTATGATACAGGGGAATGTGTACAAGCACAATACACATCAAATCAAACCCCGCCGGAATTATTTAATAACCCAATGTCAACAATAAAAAAAAGAGTGAAAAAATTAGTAAAAAGTAAAAAATTGAAATGGGAAAAAAAGGAAAGAATTATTCTTGAAAATAAACCAATACAAATAGTACCAATAGAAGAAGAATTAGTAGATAATTTGTGGGAATAAACACAAACTTGACATCACATATTGTGATAACAAAAATTAAAAAATAAAATATTATGCCAAGATTCGAGACAGAAGTAGATATCACCCCAAGTGAATTTTTAGATGTATGCACAAGTAGGGATATTGAAAAACTTATTGATTGTTTAATTGAAGACGATTTCATATCAGAGGAACAAGTAAATGAATTTTCAGTTAATTTATCTGAAAAATCACTATCAGAAATTAACTTTATTGAAAAATTAAGGTTGATAGAGGAAAACTATTATCAGCTGTCAGTTGAAGAAGAAAATATGATATCAAGTATATCAAAAAAATTCATTTAAATTTTTTTTCACGTTATATTTTTATTACCTGAAAAAATATTTAGGAACTGATGTATTTTCTTGATATTTATATGTAATGAAAAAAGATTTACTAGAAGATATTCATAGAATCCATTCTATAACATACGGGAACGATATACTATTAGAACAAAATTTCTTAGATAGAATATCACACGCCATTGGTTTTCAAAAAATCGATGACCCAAAAAAAGCTGATTTAGTTACCCCAGATGTTGAATCTCTTTATCAATCGTTGAATGATGCAATAAATTCTGGGGGATTATCCGTAGAAAAGAAGGGGTCAATGGTTTATAAAAAAACCGTTGAATCACTACAAATCGCATTACTTTTATTAAATTATGGGCTACCAAAATATGGGGTAGATGGTTTATTCGGACCTGAAACTGCGGGTGCAGTGGATAGATTTAAAAAAGAAAATAAAATACCATCAGATAATGTTAACGCAACACCAGAAACGATTAGGTTAATAATTAATAGATTAAAGTCTAAAAATGTTAATTCAAAACAAATCAAACCATATGTTGATAAAGTCGTATCAAAAATCCCAAAAAAGAATACAAGTAATTTAATAACGCATTTCTTTGTTCAAAAAGGACTTACCCCTGAACAAGCATCAGGAATTGCTGGTAACTTATATCAAGAATCAAGATTCAGTCCAAGTATTACTGGGGATAACGGTAAATCATATGGAATCGCACAATGGAGGGATAGTAGACTTCATAATTTAAAGCAGTTAGTTCCAAATTGGAACACACTTAGTGGTCAACTAAATTTTATATGGAATGAATTAAACACAACGGAAAACAAAGCGTTACAAAGAATTAAACAAACATCAACACCACAAGATGCAGCAAGTATTTTTGCAAAATATTATGAAAGACCAGCATCAAGTAATTATAGTAATAGAGAGATGTTTGCACATAACATATACAATAACTATAACAAAAACACAACCTAATGACAACAAGAAAGAAACGTGATATTATGTTTTATGTATTTGTTGGATTTCTATCCCTAATATTATCAATTTGGTTAATATTGGTTAATTCAATTAATACTGAAGAAAAGATGATATTACAACAACAAATCGACAGTTTAATTTTTATAACGAGTACCATTCATTATGATACTCCCATCACCTTTGATAATGATACAGTACCGATAAATTTTCAAGAATATTTACCAAAAAATAGAATTACCGAAAGTAATACTGTAAATGTTCGAATTATACAACACGCAATCATATTTAGTCTTATTAGTGTATTCATATTTTTATATATTCGATGTTCTAGATTTATACGCGAAGATGAACCCGGATGTTGGTTTTTTAAAAAGAAAAAAAAAGAAAAATAATAATATTTATAATATAAAGAAAAATGGACATTATAACAAAAGAAACTATACTATCACTTATCCTTGAGCAAATGGATTTAAATGAGATGCCACAACCAAGTGTGGAGTGGACACTAGCTGAACCGGTAAATCCACCAAAAGTTTTTACATCGGAAAATATGAAAACTGCGAGTGAGTTTCAGGTTTACTTACAAGAATTAGGTATAGATGGCGGTAGATTAAAATCACAATACGGACAACCTGGTGGAAAATCAACAACTAGAATGGTATCACTAAATCCTGAACTAAGAAATCGTGATTTAACCACCAGACAAATTGACACCACATTTAAAACAGCAATTAAAGAAGACTTAATTTTCGATAAAGCCATTTGTACTAGGTATAGAGTAAGTAGAACAAACCCTAAATATGCAATATATCACTTTGACAATTATGATAGTTTACCAACAAAAAAAGAAATGGAAATAGATGGTGATATCTATCAAAAGTTAGAAAATTATATTCTTGTGGAGACTGATAATCCGGATATTGGTTTAGCTTTAATAAAATATCACGGAAATCTAAGACATAAATTACTAGATAATCCTGTTAAAAAATCAGAGAATCCGATGTCAGATAGGACATACGCGAAAAGATATTTACATTATAGTATGATTAATCAAGTATTTGGAAGACAAGAGATTATAAGTAAATTATTTTTATCTATGATTCCACCAATTACTGCGGCTAAAGAATATGATAAACCTGTAACAGATAAAATTCAAGATAGTAGTTATGTAAAAACATTTGATATATTATTACATGGTATTTGGGCAGGGACATCAGTAGATAAAATAGTTGATGAGGTTTTAAATTATAGGGATGCAATTGATTTTGGCGATGAAACATCTAAAGTACCCGCCATAAAACATATGTCAAGATATCATAAAAAAGCATACCCAAACGGAAAATGGGATGTTTCTCAAAAAACAGGTACTAATTTTAAGCCAACCGAAAAACTAAGGTTAGCGATGAAAGGTATGAAGAAGAAGGGTATTGTAATTGAAAGTAAATTACATATAATAGGTGGTGTCCAACAAGGAGAATTTGATGAACAAACAACGAATCGAATTTTTGGTATGACCGCAACTTTTGATGTTGAAAGTAAAATTAGAAAACCTGGTGAAGATATTGCTAGTACAGTAATTAACCCAATAGACACAATTACGATAAATGTGACTAAATCAATTCCTCAAGATATTGAAATATCATATGATGACGAAAACAGACCATATATCGAATATAGTAGAGATAATGCGGCATCAACAACTACTTTAATTAGGGAAGCGTATATTGAATTAATGACTAATTTAGGTAACGCTATAATGAACATAGATTCAGAACAAGCGATTGAACAATACCTAATGTTAGAACCAGAAACTTATGGTTTAGAAGAAGAAAAGAAAAAACCTAAAAAAATTGTAATAAATGAAGAACAATTAAAACAATTATTTAAAAAGAAAAAATTAAGAATAACAGAATCTCAATTAAGAGGATTACTTAAAAAATAATCTAAATTTGATTTTATTTAAAATACGATCCCTCGTTATTTATATTTTATAACGAGGGATTTGTTTTTTATATTTATTTTTAGTACATTTATACAAAATATGGAAAATACATATAAAATATATTGTGACCTTGATGGTGTATTGATAGATTTCGCCAAGGGATATCACAAATTGACAGGTATCGACATAACAGGAACATTTCATAATGATACTAAATTTTGGGACCCCATTAATAGTGCTGGATATGATTTTTGGATTAATCTTGAATGGTTACCAGATGGTAAAGAAATGTGGTCATATATTGAAAAGTATAAACCCGATATATTATCCGCACCAAGTAGAGAAAATGCATCAAGGGTAGGTAAATTTGATTGGGTAAAACGAGAATTACCGGGAGTACGATTAATTTTACGTACAATGAAGAACAAAAAAGAATTTGCATCCCCAAATAGTATCCTTATTGATGATAATATTAGTAATATTACTGATTGGAAAAATGCTGGTGGAATTGCTATACATCATAAATCAGCTGATGATACTATAAAAAAATTAAAAAAACTAGGGTTATGATAGAAAAATATTGTGAAAAAAATAAAATAAAACTTTCTGAATATAATGGTGTTTTACCATACAGAATGTACCTAATACCCGTAAAATAAATGGTAAAAATATCATCATCAAAAAGCCAATTACATAATACTAAAATATACAAAACTAAAGGTAGCTCAATAGAATTACCTGAAGATTTCGATTGGAAAATTTATTTAGAATTAAATCCTGATGTAAAAAAACAAGGATTCACCACCGAAAGATTAGTTTGCGAGCATTACGAAAAATGGGGTAAAAAAGAAAATAGGCCATATAATTCGGAAAATTTCTTAGATACACAACAAATAAAACAAACCAAACAACCAGATAGATATGACATAACTCCAGAATCGACACTAAGTTTAACTAAAGAAATAACAATAGTAATACCAAATAAACAAGGTCAAATTCCTGATGTTACAATTAAAAGTCTTTATAAACAAACATTTGTAAATTTTGATATCATTATTATTAATGATATTGAGGGTAACGCAAATAAAGCTAGAAATGTGGGGTTAAAACTTGTTAAAACACCATATGTTCTTTTTTCTGATAACGATATTAATTGGGAACCAAACGCAATACAAAATATGTATAATTGCTTAGAAAAAAATCCCAATATTTCAATTGCTTATGGGTCATATGAAATTGGTAATAAACTACTATCAAATCATAAATGGGACGAAACCTTACTTAAAAAAAGAAATTACATATCAACAATGAGTTTAGTTAGAACTGTTGATCATCCTGGATTTGATGAATCGATATTAAGATTACAAGATTGGGATGTGTGGCTTACAATGTTAGATAACGGGAAAAAAGGTAAATTTATAAACAAA
>Ga0114918_10001511_pt1 | contig 20796 bp, 12 predicted proteins | sample LantaG_FD_87015 | JGI IMG/M metagenome (GOLD analysis project Ga0114918, IMG submission 87015) | Deep subsurface microbial communities from Baltic Sea to uncover new lineages of life (NeLLi) - Landsort_02402 metaG | ecosystem: Environmental > Aquatic > Marine > Oceanic > Sediment | place... | reverse complement strand
GGCATCTTATACCACTTAGAGAGTCAGGAATCAAGCTGCACACGGAGACGACCTGCTGAAGAAGGCGGAAGACTGGAAGCGGCAACTCGATTCTGGCGAGGTTGTCAACCAGGCGGAGATCGCAAAGCGCGAGGGCATTACGCGGGCGAGGGTGACGCAGGTGCTGGCACTGCTTCGATTGGCACCGGAGATTCGAGAGCGGATACTGGCTTGCCCGTGGCTGGCCGATGGGAAGGGAGTGACGGAGAGGATTCTGCGGCGCATCTGCGGAGTCCGCAGTGCGGAAGGGCAGAGGCAGATGTTCGAGGCGCTCGTCTGAGTCAGCGGTAGGTACCTTCGCGATGCCACGTCTCGTCCCAGTGATGCAGAAGAACAGGAAGCCGTTCCGGTGCCCGCCGGTGATGACCTTGGCGACCGCCGAGAGGCTCTGGTAGACCTGCCCGTCGTGGCGAAGGCGCCGTCGAGCACCTCGAACTTTATAGAGGCGGCCCTTATACATCCGCGTGAGCTGCGTGCCCGGGATCGGCAGGCGAGCGTCGGCGGTGCATTTCACGCGCGGCCTCGCCGACCGCGTAATGGCCGGCCACTGCGACGGAGCCAGCTTCGCCTGCGAGGGCGGACGCACGCGGATGTCCACGTCGCGGGCAAGTTCGCGTGCCCTGGCCCGTGCCCGCTCCGACAGGTCGCCCTCGGCCAGCGCCTGGAGCCGCCAAGCGCAGCGGCGGTACAGCCACTGGCGGTTGCCCGAACGCGATTCCTCGCCGCTCCCTGTACTGCTCCCGCAACTGGCCGGCCGTCATCGTCCGCATCGCGGCCAGTTGCTCAGGTATGTTCGTGGTGTTTGCCATTGTTTTCTCCTCGAAGGACGCCGTTAACCACACGTCACAGTGAGCCGTTTTTCGCCCGCAAAGTCAAGGCTTTCTTCGAAAAACCAAGAGAGTTCTCTTCGTCGTTTTCGGGCTTGATTTCAGCGGTTCGGGGAGTGCGGACTAGGCCCCCGGCGAGGATGGAGATGATCTGGTCACGACGCTGGCGCGGCGTCAAAATGGGCGTTCTTCGGCGGTGCGGCAAGGCGCGGCTCCTCGTGGTGTGGACGGGGAAGAATGGGCGATCCTGTTAACCACTATATCCACGGGAGGAAGCGAAATGTTATCCTAACGGAAGTCGCCGCCGCTTGGGAAGGAACGAGATGAGCCATGTGACGAAGCCGATGGCTCATCATATCGGCCCGCCGAGAGCGTTGTTCATTGTTGTTCCAATTTTTTCTTGACATTCCCGTGCCTCCGTGCTATAATTCTATAGTGGAACAATGCGGAACAACGCGTATGGTCTGAAAGAAAGGGGATCAGGATATGGCAAAAACCATTGGCAAGGCAGCACTTAGCAAGGGCAGATCAAGCTGGTGTGTGATCTTTCGGCATCCGGTCTGCTTCGGGCCAGATGGTAAGCAGAAGCTCCGCGTACGTCGAGGACTTGGGACCTCTGACGAGGTGCAAGCCCAGAGCTTGGTTGACCAGCTAAACGTGATTCTAGCGGACGAAACGATGTGGACTCCGGCCGGACGGGAAAGGGCGTCGACGAAGTACGACGAACGAATCGTCTCAGCCTTCTACGACTCCATGCAGCCCGAGTCGCATGACGGTTGGGCCATGCGCGATGAGATGATCCCGCTGCCCGGAGGCGAGGGGGCCAACGATGGGTACGCCAGAGCCCAGCTCGTCGGAACGACGGGAGCTGGCAAGACAACCATTCTGCGCCAATTGATTGGCACCGATCCGGACGATGAACGTTTTCCCTCCATCTCCGCAGCCAAGACCACCATCTGCGACATCGAAGTGATTCTCCAAGGCGGCGACTACAAGGGGGCTGTGACTTTCATCCCACGTGACCGCGTGAGACAGTACATCGCCGAGTGCGTCTTGGCGACAGTCGCCGGCGTGCTTGACGGTGCGATGGAGAAGGAGGTGATTCGGAGGTTCCTTGAACATAACGAACAGAGGTTTCGCCTAAGCTATATCTTGGGTAACCCCCTTATGCTGAGGTCATCGGGCACAACGGAGCTTTCGGACGAGGATGACAGCGAGACAGAGGAACTAGAGAATTCCCTCATCGCAGACGAGGAGCGATGGAGCCTCCTGGAGAGACTTGACCATTACCTCAACGAGATGAGCGCCCTCGCTGAGTCATCACGCTCGGACCTCGAAAAGGCCGCCGCAGAACTGAACATCGATCTTCTGGGGGCCTCAAAGCAGGATCGGGAAGTGCTTCAAGAGCTTGTCGAAGGTCAGCTCTCCGATCACGAGGGTTTCCACGACCTCGTCGATGCTATTCTGGACGACGTAGAGCTTCGCTTCGGCTTTCTGGACCAGGGAGAGTTGGTCCGGGGAAGGGATGGTTGGCCGGTTAAGTGGAGCCATGCGACACCTGACCGTGCTGCGTTCATTCGAACCGTTAACCGGTTCTCCAGCAACCACGCTCCCAGTTTCGGCCGGCTACTCACGCCATTGGTCGAAGGTATTCGCGTTGCAGGGCCGTTTGCACCAGAATGGGCAGATGATGCTCCCAAGCTTGTCCTGATGGATGGGCAGGGTATTGGGCATATTGCAGACAGCTCTACAAGCCTGTCGACCTCGGTAACACGCCGGTTCAGGTTGGCTGATGCCATTGTTCTCGTCGACAATGCGGCTCAGCCCCTGCAAGCGGCCGCATGTGCAGTTCTGCAGTCCTTGGTGGCCAGTGGCCACGAATCGAAGCTCGTTTTGGCCTTCACGCACTTCGACGAAGTCAGGGGGGACAACCTGGTTGGCACGGACGCTAGAAAGGACCACGTCCTGGGATCCTACGAAAACGCCCTCCGCGCCATCGGCAAGAGCTTTGGCCGGGAAGCGGAGCTCTCTCTCCGCCGGCTTATCCCGGATCGCATTGCCTTCCTCTCAAACATTCAGAAGAAGGTCGGTACGAAAGCCCACTTCACGCTATCGGAGATGAACCGCTTGCTGGAAGCGATCATGTCCACGACCAGACCGATAGGTCCTGTCGAGTACAAGCCGACCTATGATGTGGCGAACCTTGTGCTAGCCGCGCAGAAGGCGACCCAGGAATTCCATGACCGGTGGAAGGGCATCCTCGGCATGTGTTCACTGTCGGGGGTCGCACCCGAACACTGGGCGCGCGTCAAAGCCTTGACTCGGCGCCTCGGGATCTTTCATGTCGATGAGTACGACTCGCTTCGTCCCGTTGCGGACCTGATCCGGCTGCTCCAGGTTCAGGTTAGCCAGTTTCTGTCAAATCCCCTGGATTGGTCTCCGTCCAGACCGCCGGAGGACAGCGAGGAGCGGCAGACGGCCATCGACACAATCAAGAAGGAAGTCTTCGACCGGCTCCATGAGATGTCGCGCACGCGCCTGCTCGAAGAGCGGATCAGTGGCTGGGTTGAGGCCTACGAACATCGCGGCCCCGGCTCCACGCGGGTCCGAGCGAGACAGATGGTTTCATTGTACGAGGAAGCTGCACCCGTCCCGAACGAGATGCCGGGACCGGACGCCAATGAGTTCCTCTTCGAATTGCGCGAGTTGATCGCGGAGTCCGTGACGGCAAGCGGTGGGGCGCTTCGAGGGTGGACGCGGCACGCAGACGAACAAGCCCAGAAGCTTGGCTGAATCCAGCTAAGATCCTGTGACGGGCGTTTCCAGGAGTCGGTGATGCTTGACAAGTTGATCAGCATGCTATGTGCCTACGATAGCGATGACTTGCTCGCCACTTTCGCTGCGCTGCAGCTTCATCCGCGGAATGTGCAACATACGCTTCGACTGGAGGCGTATGCCCATGTGGCCGCCGCGGGAAGAGCAGTCGGAACGTCGCCCCCGATCGGTTACGGGGAGCTGCTTGGCATATTCGCGGAAGACCCGCTAGCGGACACACTAGTACAGATGGCTGAGGATCCCTGCGATAACTTTTTCACGGAATCAGTCATGTTTCATGGGGGAGGCTATCTGGTGTTGCCAGGAATTTCTGGCAGTCCCTCCTACATCATTAGGAACCTGGCCAAGGCAATCTTCTCTGGGAAGGCCCCTTTTCCAGATGCTGCTTTCGTAGAGAAAGCAGAACAACCGATACGTGCAGCCTTGGCGACCAGTGACCTTATGGCCCGGCAGGCGGGACTGACACGATGGATGAGGCCATCAGAGAGCGAAGGGGGCATTACCGTCCCCGATCTCGATCTTTTCCTCAAGTTGAAGGCTGCGGTGAAGTTTCCAGAAGCTGCTCTTCGACGTTTCCTCGCGAGCATTGGCCTGAGGCAGCAGAGCTTGGAGGCTCTCATCGTCGAACGCCGCGACTGCCACACTCAAGACTGGGACCTTGAGAGAGCCCTGCTTTCGCGCAAGCCCGTAGTGAGGAGCGGCGAGAGCCTGATCATCGCGGTGCCTGGGTCTTTGCTCTTGGCCACAATCAATGCAGTACTCGAACTTGCCTCGGACCGGGGGATGTTGAAGACAGTCGCGAATCGCTACACTGCTGCCGTATGGGACAGCGTCCGACGTTCGCTTGAGCATCTTGACCTAGGATCGCCCCAGCCCATCCCGATCCCTCACGAGATCGAGTGCCTACAGGATGCCATCATCGGCATGGACACAGACAAAGCCCTGCATGTACTCGTCGTCACTGACCCCTTGGATAACTTCAAACCCTGGTTGGCCAGTGAGCCCATTGACCGAAGTCAGAGGGCCACGTTGATAGATTGTCGCATACGCCAAGTCGAAACGTGGCTTGCAGCGGATTGCGAAGGCACGCTGAATGACATCATGCACGTGATCGTCGTCCAAGGGTGCATGCGGGACCAGTTCTATGCATTCTCTCAGGATGGGAAACCAACGTCGAAAGGGATTGTTCTAACTGGAGAGGGACTCGATGTCATCGCCCTCAAGGAAGGAGGGGATCCACTGGCGCTCTGGAAGTTTGTACAAGCAAGAGAACACGCACACAGGAATTGTGGCGTTGTATGCCTGGATACGCTGGATGAGTACGCATTCTACATAGACAAGAACCACAGCTACTATACATCAGATGGTCCCAGGCCAACGGCACTGATGATTGAACCAGGTTTCTGCGCGCAATTGCGCTACGACGTGATCGGGAGGCGGGACTTTCATGGTGTTCTTTCCTACGACCATCGGCACATCATGGAAGTGACTAGGCTTTTCGACACCGGCAACGTCCCAATCTTTCTTCCGCTCAAGGACTTGGGACGCAGGGCAGCCCTCCTAGTCGAAGAGCTGCCCATCCCCGTATGGGTTCTCGGTCCTGAGTACAAGGATGATGACGAGAGTCTTCAGCATAGTTCCTTTGCGAAGGTTGTTGAGGCAATCGCTTACTGGATGTGGCAGTTCACATCATTCATTCGCCCAGTCCTCCAGGCGATCGGTGAACGGCACCGTCAGCTCGAGATTCGGGTTCAGCTCCCTGGAATCTCGGAATGGGAGCGACAGCCGAGTCAGCCGGATAGTGGACCGGTATGCGCGATCACGCCCGACAGCCAAGCGGGTCAGCTTCTCGTGAGAATCCTGCCTGCGCTATCAACTGCCCTTTCTTCTGAGACAAACCAGGGCGAGCGCGAGTTTGTTCGGCACCTGCTTGTAGCCCTCAGCAGGCTGCTACCTCCGGCGAATGCTGCCATGCTCTGTGAGCAACGTATTGCCGAGGCAATTGGAACGCACGCGCCGCTTGGCCTTAAGAAGAAGCTCCTTATGGTAAGTGCTTCCGTGAACCCGTCTCTCCATCAATCCCCGGATCTGCCGCATGAGAGGGGGATTCAGGATGCAGACGAGCAACGCATATTGGACGATGTGGGTGAGTTCCTGATCAGCAAGGGTTGGCCTATGGGAAGGGTACAGGGAAACGCGGACGAGCTGCTGAAGCAGGTTGTCGCATATCTCTACGGACGCGTTGAAAAGCTGGTGGCTTCCCTATCGCCAAAGGGGATACTGGAGAAGCTTGTGGCACAGCAGGAACGGATGGAGCAGAAGCACGCGCATCTTCGGCTAACCGTACCTACCAGGATCGCCTGCTTTGAAAACGAGCGGGAGGTGATTGAGGACCTCCAATCGCGGCTTCCAAAGAACAGTCACTTCCGGCTCGCTAGCAGGTTCATAATCGAGTACATCGCTGCCAGGCCGCCATCAGGCATCAGGCCGATGAGCATATCTGTTTACGATGAGCTAATTGCTCTGGCTGCGCATATCGTGAATTTCGGAGCATTGAGCGACCTGACGCATTACGAGATAGAGGAGGTCCAATGGTTTCTCCTTGAGAGCAAGAGGCCCGGATGGGACCAGCGCAGCTACAAACAGACTCGGCAGGGTTATCTCGCCAGCTATGCCTGCGGGCAAGTCCACAGGGCCATGAGTGGCTTTGCGGATAACTGGTCGGACCACGAGCGGAAGGCCGGTGAATTGCAGGACAAAATGAATTCTGCGATGAATGCGGAAGTCGGGCTTGGGTTCACCGAGATCATGGATGTCCTTGGCGTCGCCATAGACATCGGCCTGGAGGAACAGGCCGCCGTATGCGTGTGGCAGAAGGACAAGGTGCTTTCCCGCATTCAGGAAGAACTCCATTGGCCAGCTGAAAAAGTTCACAAGGCCTTCGCCCTTTTGTCGCTTGGACCGAGGGCTGACTTTCTCAGTCCCGAGGGCTTTCGGCAGGAGGATGTCTATCCTTGGCGCCTTGACCGATCCCTCTCGTACCTGCGGCGCCCCTTTATTGTCCGGAACACCGATGGTCGCGAGGAATGCCTATGGGGTTTCCGCCATGTGTATCAGGTTACCCACTACCTGATCGACGCATGGCTTCACGGAAGGATTGAGGCAAAAAGCGCGGAGATGAAGAAGTTGGTTGGAGAGCTGCAGAATCAGCGTGGTGAAGCCTTCAACAACAAGGTCGCGGCGAGACTGGAGGGGCTTCCTGGCCTGATCGTAAAGAAGCGTGTCAAGAAGGTAGGTAAACTCAGACCGCCCGGAGACATAGACATTCTGGTGGCTGTTCTTCCCAAACGGGAGTTGCGGATTGTCGAATGCAAGGACCTGGAACCAGGACGGATGCCCCATGAAATGCACAGTGAACTCCTGAAGGTGTTCATCGGGGAACACGGCAAGAAATCGGCCGTGGAAAAGCACTTGGGGAGACTGAAATGGGTACAGGAGCACCTCCCGGATGTGCTTGAGTACCTCAAATGCAACGATGGAGAGGCGTGGGCGGTTGAGGCTCTGTTTGTTACGAATGCGGAGCTCTTGTCGCCGTTCCTGAGAGATTCACCTGTGCGCTTCGTGCCGATCGCTCAGATCGAGTCGATCCTGTAGAGTCTCGGTCGCCGGAACAACGTGGCCGCGGGTTCATCCTGCGCTCTGATTCCCAGTCCCTTCCAGTGCTGGCCCCTGTTAACCAGCCCCGCCAGAGCGTTCATTGCCATCCCTCTCCGTTCAGGCAGAGCACGTCTCTTAACCGGCTCTCCTCTCTTCCCAGAGAGTACGAGAGTTCTAGCGAGTTCGCCCCTTTGTCGGGCAAGGCTGGTTAAGAGGGCGAGAGAATTCGGTCGGAAGCAGAGACGCAGGCAAAGTCAGCGGTGGTCGCAAATCCTTTTGTACCCGTAGGATTTGCGACGACTTCGGCGATGGCGGTGCGGCGGACGGTTCCGGGCGCAAAAAAGGCGGCACCGTGTTCGATGCCGCCTGCTGGCTCCCCTGATATCACAGTGTACAAACCGCCGGAAGGGGGCAAAGTCCAAAATATGGTTCCGTATAACCCACGTCACGATGGGGATAGAGGCGGATTCCCACGGTCAGAACGAGCAAACCGTGGAGGTCACCTTAGGTCCCAAAGCGGCGTTCGAAAACAATAGTGTTACCCGGCTGAGCAGGCAGGTGCCGGCCAACCGCGTGGTGAGCCCAGTGCCTCCGAGCCGGCGGAAGAAGGCTGAACGGAAGACGGCAACAAGGGAAGTGCGGAAAGCCGCGCTGCTTCAGAAGGCAGCCGAATGGCGGCGGCAGCTCGATGCCGTCGAAGTGGCGAGCCAGGCGGAGATCGCACGGCGGGAGGGCATTACCAGAGCGAGAGTTACCCAGGTGCTGGGCCTGCTCCGGCTGGCTCCGGAGGTGAAGGCCCAGGTGCTTGAGTGCCCGAGGGCCGGCAACGGCACAGCCCTGACAGAGCGGTCGCTAAGGCCAATATACTCGCTGCGCGACCCGGCCCAACAGAGCCACCTGTTCGCAACACTGATTGCCCCGAATTCGCCGCAATAAGGCAGCAAGGCCACACAACACCGGATGCCATTAACAATCGGCCGCGTCCCTCTAAACAGCCCACAAGCCATCCTCGTCGTCCGCACGATTTTCCTAGAACCATGTCACTATTATTCCGCGCTCAACCGCGCAATCTCCCGCTTCACGGTATGCACACATTCGTCCATATCCCGCCGCAGCTCATACACCCAGAACCGCAGCGGCGTCCATCCGGCAGCCTTGACAGCGATGTCTCGCCAGAGGTCCTCGGCTTTGCGGCGGCCATATTCGTCGCGGTGGTAGCGTTCACCGTCGACTTCGATGTCGAGCTGTACCTCAGGGAGGGCGAGATCGAGCCGTTTGCCGGCGAGGCTGTATTGTGGCCAGGGATGAATGCCCTGCGCCTCGAGCGCGTCATACAGTTTGCGCTCCCATGGCGATTCGAAGCTCCGTTCGCGAGTCTGTTCGTCGGCGCTGGGCTGCGTCGCGCGCTCCGCAAGGTTCCTCAGGTGCTTGATGTCGCATGTCGAGCACATATCGAAGTTGCCCACAACGTGCAGCAGTGCACGTGCCCTGCTGATCGCCACGTTCCACAGGTTCCGGTTTTGCTCGTCGGTGATGAACCAGAGCGAGCCACGTGGCACGCCGGGCTGAAACACCGGGCTGCAGATCATCACATCGCGCTCGTCTCCCTGGAACTTGTGGGCTGTCGAGCAAACGAGCTGGCTGTTCAGTCGTATCTTGGCGGGGAGGTTGCGGTCCGCCCAATCGCTGATCCGGTTAGCCTGGACCGCAAAGGGCGTGACCACGCCGACCGTCCCGTCGAATTGTTCCTTGACCAGGAGGCGGTGGAGTATCCTTGTAACCGCTTCGATTTCTTCCTGGCAGATGGCTCCACGCGGTGCACCCTCGGCGGTCCCGACCACATCGGTCCAGTGAATGCCAGGGCTCCAGCCTTTGGGGAGCCGCAGCCCTGCGTGATTGGTTTCAATCCTGAGGAAATCGTTGTAGAATGTGGAGTTGCAGTAATCGATAATATCTAAGTGCGAACGGTAGTGGTCTTTCAGCATTATCGGATCAGATGAACACGCTGCTATGTCATAGGAGCTGTGGGCGAGGAAATCATATTGCAGAAGCTCCGGAACCAGCAAACGGTGCTTCTGCAAAAGCATTTGGTTGCGGGCAGACTTGAGGTTGTGCACGGGCGCCAGTTGGTTGGGGTCGCCGACGATCACCGCACGCTTTGCCCGGTATAGTAGCGGGATGACGGAAGCGATATCGCACTGGCTTGCCTCGTCGATGATCACGGTGTCGACGACAGCCGGAGCCACGGGCAGGCAGTGTCTGACGGACAGGTTGGTGACGGCCCACGCTGGAAAGAAGCGGAGCAGCAGTTGGAGTTGCTCGGCAAAGAACCGGTCCCAGCGGATGCGCATTTGCTTGGTGACAGCGGGTCCGCTCAAGTGGCCCAGCACGCCCCGCATTTGTGTGAGCCGGCGTCTATCCTCGTAGTCAAGGCCGGTGGTGCGCTGCCGAAGCGAAGCGTCCAGCAAAGGCCCCGTCTGCTGTGCCAGGTTGTCGAGGGTTTCCTTGAAGGAGTGTTGGACTTCGGCCAGCGGCGTCAGCCCCGCGACTCTGCCATTGAGCTTCTCCGTCCGGTGGTGCAGTTCGTTCAGCCTCCTGAATACACGCAACCTGTCGACGACGACCAGCAACGAACTGCAGAGGTCGGCGGTCGGTGCTATTTCTGGCAATTCCAATTCGTACGTCGCCAGCGGCGGCCGCAGTTCAGGCACGCGAGATCGTAGACCGCGGTAGTGACGGAGCCGCCAGAAAATGCGAAGGAGCCAGCTTTTCCATGGCGGCACGCTCTCGTCGGGAAATGCAGTGGCCGAGTAGCTCAGCGTCTCGAGGAGTTTCTCGTCTGGAAGATCGGCCCCGGCAGTGATGTGCTCGACGATATCGAAGGGGAGCTCTTCCGTCTTGCGATCCCATTCTTCCGTAACTTGCCCCAGTTCGCGTTCCGTCGAGGTCCATAGTTCGGCGACCTCCAGCAGGTGAGATCGTTCGGCGAGAAGCGTGTTGACCTTGCTCAGCAGACACTCATATTCACCACCGTCATCCGCCGCCTGTGGCGTTGCCAGGATCAGGCGAATTGCGTCTTTCCATGTGAACGACTCGCCGGTCTCCTGGTTGTTCGTCCGGTAAACAACGGTCCCTTCCGCAGCCAGCCCGTTTGTGCGCGGGACTACGGCGTCGAGCGCCTTGTGGTTTCGGCTGGCAAACATGGCTGTCTGTTTGCGCACGGTCAGGTTGCAGATTATGTTCGCCGCGACCTGCGACTTACCGGTGCCGGGTGGGCCGGTGATCACGGTCAGCCCCTGATCCAACGAAGCCCTGACGGCGTCTTCCTGCTCCTGGTTGAATGGCAGGAACGGGACGGGCTTCGCTTCCTCCTGCCCCGCGTTCTCCGCCACGCTGTCTGTCTGCTCCTCTGGTTCGTCGTCACTCTTGTAGGAAGCGCGCAGGCCAAACACGTGCCGAAGCGCCGACCGTCGCAGGTCCTCATTGCTGGCGCGGTCACGGATAGTGCGCAACTCCCGCAACAGCCCGGCAGTGTATCTCAGCCGCTTGCCCGCGTAGAGCATGGCGGCGTTGTATATGCCGGTCTCCGCGTGTTCGAAATCTCCAATGGCATCTGGTCGGCGAGGATTGACACGTTCCCCGATGACCTTCTTTCCGCAGAATGTCTCCACGGCCACCGCCGCCGACTTCACATCGAACAGTTCCACCAGCCCCGCATCATTGTCCTCAAGTTCTTCCTGCATCGGATCGAGCAGTCCGCACTGCCGCAGGAAGGCACGTCGCTCCTCGTTCGACCTGAACTGCCTCGACAGCCAATCAGAATTTACGTCGGCATCTGCGAAATCGAGGGTCAGCTCCAGAACGTGCCCATCCTGCTCGGCAACGGCGGGGAGGCAGAAGATCGGCACGACCAGCGACTTCTTATCCTCGTCCTCTGCGTGGAAGACAAACAGAGGATAGCCCACGAAGAGCTCCTCGCCCTCGGACCGGGCCACATTCCTTACGAAGTCACTCTGTGACGGCAGGATATTGACGCTGGCTGGTGGCGGGTCTGTGCCATCCTCCGCCCACCATTGCCCGTGCAGGGGAAGGCTGATGAACTTTTTGTTGTAATCCTCGGCGTACATCGTGGCAGAAGGACGCTCCTCCAGCCGGACGCAGTCGATGTAATAAGAGAGCACTCGCCGGAGAATAGCACAGTCTTCGTTTGAATCGCTTACAGGCATATCACCGCTCGCATCTGGGTGCGCAATTTTGCTTTGCGAGCGTTCGACGGCGCCCGCACCACCTTCGGCACCGACAAGTCGTTTCCGTGCTTTGCGGCCTTGTTCTGTCAGCGCCCAGCCGCCGCCGTCGCGCTCCACGAGGCCGTCGGAGATCAGGGCGGATAGTCCTTCACTGAAGGCCTGTGGCGACTTTCCTCCGCTTCTTGACCACGTGGCGAGGAGTTCGCGTTGGGTGCGCCGCTGGCCGGTCTTGCTCCAAAGGAGCGGCAGGTTGCGGCGGAAGTCATCCATTCATACCTCTCCCTCGTCCATCCGGTCTTCGGAACCGGCCTTCACGATGATCAAGTCCGTAGATGTTGCCTGGCTCTCAAGGTAGTTTATCAAGGCTGATTGGACAGATTTATTTTCGGGAATCTGCCTGTTTCTGGGCACCCACCTCCATCTACCCCGGTCTGTTTCCCTCAAGTTCTCATTCATCTTGTAGGCAATGCTGCCCGGCTCGTTGCTGTCCGACAAGAAACTTGCGTTTGTCGCTCTCGCTCGTAGCAGGTACAAAATGGCGAGCATCGCATCTTTGTAGGGTCCCGACACGCCAGCCCGTCTGTTGTGCCTACTGCCGGCACGATCCAGCTCGACGCAAAGTTGGTACTGGAGGCTCTCCGCGAAGAACTCCGCTGTAGCATGATCCACCCAGAGCACCGCCTCCTCGTTCAAGCTCAGGATGAGCCACAAGGCTTTGCACCAGTGCTGCATGCTGAGCGACTTGGCAGAGGGCGTGTTGCGGTAATGAGCGGTCCTGTTTCTAAACCTTCGTTTCATACAGTTGACGAACAGCTCTACTTGCTCTTGTGTCGAAAAGCATCGTCCCGCAGCATATGTGTAAACGCGGTCTGGCTTCGGGTTGTGCCTGTCTTTCCGCAATGCGCGGCGAAAGTCCTTTTCGATGACGTCGATCGCCCAGTCCGGAGTCCTCTTGTAGAGAGAGGCCGCAACCTTCACGACGGCCTTCAGCATGGTTTTATCCGGTCTGCGCCTACGCGTTATTTCCTCGAAATGCTGCTTCAGCGCATCCTCAAGCGTGATGATTTCGGCGCCTTTTGGCTCGGCACCGTAGGCCTTTCCGGCCATCATCTTTGCACTCAGCTTCTTCAGCGGCTCCTGCGTCTCTTCCCACCGACCCCGCTGGACGGATCGGACGTATTCTCGTATTACGTCGCGTGCATTGTTACGTACGCGATCGCTCGTGGGCAAGGATGCACAGGGGGGAAAGCTTGGGCTGCCTTCCGCCTCATCCGTGCCGTCGTAGCCCTCCATTCTACTCCAATCCAGCACCATTTCTCTGCCACCGAAAACATCTTGCGGGTCCGGAATGATGTGCACGCTGGCATAGCCTTGGGCCGCTCGGAGCGAAACGTCAAAAGTCAGCCTGCATTCCTGCAGCGGCGCCGACGGAAGCTCCTGTTTGAGCTGCTTTTCGTCCTGCTCTCGGCGTAGACGGAACCGGACCAACTTCTGTGCTCGGCGTATGAGGGCAATGTTGTCCAGCCGCTGCTTGTATTCCTTACCGCCTTGCACGAGTCCTTCGGGAACCGTGACGAGATCGCGTTCGGCTTGCTCGCCGAATTGATCCCTGCCAACCACACTAAACCGAGGCAGCTTTTCATAGTAGGTCGGTGCACCCATCTGCTCGCGCATGCCATACAGAGCGCAACCACGAGAAACCACACCGATCAGGGGGAGTTGCCTCCCAGGACAGATGGGTGGTTCCCTGCGTGGGTCCATATGGTAAAGCTCCTCCACCATCTTCCAAGCCAGCGCTTTGTCTTCTTCGATGCGTATTTCGGCGACGGGCCCGAAGAGAAGAACGCTGGATGGGGCATCCTCAAGCCCCCTAATCCAGTTCATCACTTCACGCAGAACAACGATGTGGGGTTCCTGACCAGTTTCAGGTCCGCGGTACGCTCCCTCGATGTGTGCCGTGAGGGAGTCAGGAAGATGCGGGGTCGTCTCAGAGAGGGCCTGCAAGCGGGCCTCAGCGAGCTTTCCTACTCCGATTTCTACCTGCTCCCAACCGTCACTCGTTGAGAGCAGAAGCTTCTCGCGTTCAATGGTGCCGGAACAGATGGCATCTCCGAGCAGAAGGCTACTACCGGTGCATAGCTGCCATATATTCCCGGGCTCGGCGAAAACGCCGGCTTCATGCAACAATGTTTCAGCGGTTGTAAGATCAAATGGCCTGACATGCCAACTCCTGAAGCAATGGTTCTCGGGCAAATCGCGCACCGGCACCAGGTACGCGCACCCATCGTGCTCATCCTTTCGCAGTTGGAGAACTGTGGCGGTTATTTCTGCGTTGCCGACTTCTACTGCAGCTACGCGGCTTCCGTGCAGCCTCTTCATCTGCTGCGGTGTCAGGTTCTCTGTCCACGCAAGCACGGCCGCGACCGAGCGCCAAAGCAGTCTCGCTTGGTCGCGATTCCACGGAAGAGCAGTGAGAAGGTTCTCCTGCGGCCGCTCGGTGAAGCTATCCGGCATGGCCACAACGGGGAGGACATTTTCAGGCAAGTGTCCGGCCTCGGCAAGAGAAGCGCTAACAAGTGTGCGAACAAGGTCAGTCACCCTAGCGTGGCCAGGACTCCCGAATGAATCAGTGAAAATAAACGAGGGGTTCAGCGTGCCGGCCTCAAGGCCTCGCCAAATCAACCAGGCTGGAACTCGTTCGAGGCCAAACGAGCTTGTGCATGTGGCAATCCCGCGCAGCGACGAGCACGCTTCGGTGAGCGCCTTGTGGCCTGCTCGTAAGCGTTGAGATTTCACACGCGGCAGAGCAACAAGGTTCGGTTGCCTGACAGGCACGACTTCAATATTGAAACGACCGTCGGATACTTGACCGGTGCAAAGCTTCGCGACGTATCCCGACAGGTCCAGGCCTATTGAAGTCAGTTCCATTAGTTCGCCTCAACCAAAGCAAGTGTCCGCACAAGTTCCTATTGCTGTTCGCAGGAGTTCCAGCAACTCGTCTCTCCACTCCGCCGGGTCGGCTGGCAGCGATAAGCCGAGCACTTCCGTGCCTCCCACACTGCCCGCAGACGGGAGGTCAGCTGAGCCGCCATCAAACCTGCTTCTCAAGAGCAGCCCGCTGAACACAATGTTGTCATCCCTCGCGTCCTCCTGCAACTGAGAGAGTGCTTGGTATGCGGTATGCGTCTGCCCCTTAACGCGCTCATCGGTTGGCTTCTCGGCGGCGGAGTGAATCGCCCAAATGAAAAGGCATACGTCCCGCCCGACTTTGTGCCCCCCAACGGGACAGAAGAGCAGCACGAGATCAGCTCCCACTGCCCCGCACCAAGCCGGGAGTTGTTCCCGCCGGTGGGTTGAGGCGACGCGGGGGTCATGTGGATGAACGCATTCGACAATGACCGGTCGCTTCCCCCTGCAGTTCACTACCACTGGGCCCGGCCAGTCGAACGCGGCTGCCCACGTCCCGCAGGCCTGCTCATCGCGAAGCCATACGCTCTGCTCGTACGGTGCAGAGATACTCACTCCGGACTCCCCGCCGGAATTCTTCTGTTCTTCCTCTTCGAGTCTGAAGAGCGCAGCCCCAACGACCAACCGCACTACGTCCCCCCACAGTCGTCTCTGCCACCGCCAAGCTTCGTCGGCTTGTTTTTGCCTGTGAACCAGTTGCAGGTACCACTTCCACAATTCGCGATATGACCGATCGTGCTGGAGGACGTAATTGGGCTGGGGGATATTGTGCAACCAACTCACCCCGACCCATTGCTCAAGCCCGAGAAGTGTCCTGCATCTGTTCCGGAATCGAGATACGAGGCGGTAGCGTTCAGTGGCAGAGTACCTGCGGTTCTGATCTATGTAGAGATTCGCGGCATCCACGCAGCGGCGAAGGAAGTCCTTGAGCACGCGGTTTTCGAGTGTGTCGTAGCTCTCAGTCCGCACGACCGCCAGAATCTGCTGGCGCGAGCCTGCCTTCTCAACAGGTGTTATCCCTGGTTGGCGGACAAGCCACTCGAGGCAGGCATTGTCGGTCTCCTGCACGCGTGACAGGGGCGTCATAGCCCGTTCGCGCCTGAGAATCCGCCGGGGTGCTTCGGCTAGCCGAGAGAGTGGCTCTTGGAACTTTTCCGCGATCCGAACGATTACGTCCATCCGAGGCTGGTCCCGCTCGTCAAGGAGGCATCCGGCGACAGCAGACCAGGGCAGCCGTGCCAGAGGAACGGACCCCCTTGGCTCGAACTCGCTGCCGGAAGCCTCCAGCCAATCACTTACGGGCTTCACAATGTCGGCACTTACACGCCCAGCGAAATACTCCGCACATAGACGCAACTCCAGCATCGCGCTGACCAGGGTATCGACGAACTCTACGGCTTGCTGGGAGAGTTCGTCGATACCTGAAGCATGGCTCTTCGGATAAGGTATCTGCTCCTGCAAGTGGAGTTCCAATGGCAGGCCACCTGAACGAACGCGTACTTCGGCTTGCTCGACACGCCCAACCACGGGGAGGTCGTAGGCCTGCACAGGGCCGACGAATGGTAGTGGGAACGCGGGACCATGCGGGGGAAGAGGGTGAGGAACGCCCGATATCCGCACCTTTGAACCTGAGGGTGCGAGAATGAGTGGCCCAAGGCCTGCGGCAAGGGAATGGCCGACCGATGCACTTAGGCCACGCGAAATCGCTTCCCAAGGTTGTCTCAGCGATGCAATCTGCTGTACCATTAACGTTCACACTCAGGTTCGGTTCACGCCGTGCCACTCAAAGACAGGCTCTTCGCACGCCGCTTCGAAAGCCTCCAGTAGTTCATCATCGTTCAGTCCCTTGATCACGCTCTTGACCTCCTCGTAGACATCGCCGGCATGCTCGTCTGTGTCCTGCGAAATGCCGCGGAGCTTCGGAATCACCTTCTGTTCGAGCTGGTCTGCAAGCGCTTTCTCAAAGGCGCCGCCAATCCACACCGGGTAGTTGGCGATATAGGATTCCATCGCCTGATGAACGCGATGTCCGAACGGTCTATGGATTGACTGCAAAACTTTGTTGAGCCTGCTGCACACCTCCTCAAGTCGGCGCTTCCCATTGTGATCAAGCTCTGTCTTGAGCCAATCGCGCCAATCCTCATACTGGAGATAGCCCCGCGGTTCGGGACCAGATGTCCTATCGTCCGTGCGGTTTCCGCTGGTTTTCTCTGGCTTGCCGAAGCGGAGCACATTCGCACGATCCATCACTTTCGGACTCAGTGCCTGTGTCGTCTCGTCCTCGTTCATTGTGCCCACAAACAACACGTTGTTGCCCACGTAAAGCTGCTTTGGGTGCTCATTCTTGAGCAGCGAGCCTAGTTCGAGAGGCACTGACGATAGGCTGAGGGCCTCCTTCGTGCCGGCTCCGACGGAATTCCGCATCTCAAGGCGGCTCAGAAGCTCGCTGAAGTAATACTCGATCCGCGCAAGGTTCATCTCGTCAAGCAAAACCAGCAGCATGCCCTCTTGAACCTTCTGGAGATCGTCGCGCTGCTCTTCCCAATTTCTGAAGTCCATCTGTCGGAGCGCCCGGCCCAGTTCCGTAGCCTTGTACCGGTTCTCCATATAGTTGAAAAAGCCAAACATGTCCTGCGGCGAGTCCCACCGGGGCTGCACTGCCACGTTCTTAAAGTGCATGCCCATCGCTTGGGCGTACAATCGAGGAAGCTGGCTTTTGCCCGTGCCCGAAACACCTGCCAGGACTACTAAGGGAGAGATATCTGCCGTCTTCAGACTCGTATGAAACGCGAGCAGAGCACGCTCGGGATACGTGAACCCGGCTTCGGATATTCGCTTGCAGAGGCTTTCGAACGCCTCCTGCTCGCCTTCCACGTTTCGCGGCTCCTCGCCAACGGCATCCAAATCCAAGACCGGCCGCATGAAATCCTCGAGCTTCTCATCAACGGGCACATCACGCACCGGGCCCCTTTTAGTGATCTCAATCTGCTTGGTGAGCGCCTCGAGTGACTTCCCAATCACCTCAAGTTCTGCCTTCTTGTGCCCGATTTGCCTCTCAAGAGTCTCCACCTCCGATCTGACATTTTCCCGATCGCGTACAGCCGCCCTTCTGTCTTCCTCTGCTTTCCTAAGTGCCTCCTGCTCCTGCCTCAAGCGACTTGCGACTTCAGCGAGTTGCGATTGCAGTGCGGTCAGCCGCTCGAAAGCTCTCTCATGCTCTGCCTGCAGCTTCGAGACATCGTATTCCAGCTTGCGCTGCTTCTTCTCAAGTTCATCGACCTCTTTGGCAGTACTTTTCAAAGACGCTTCAGCCGCATCAAGTCGAGCCTTTCTTTCGCTAATCTGCTCCCGCAGCGCATCCGCTTCGGCTTGGGTAGCGTCTCGGTCGCGCTCCGCCGCCCTCTTCTCGTCCTCAACCCTTTCTCGCGCTTCTCTCGCTTGCTTCAGTTCGGCTCGTGCATTCTCGATTGCGGACTTTACCAAATTCAGGTTCGCGCTCGCTGTCTCCTGTTCGAAATTGAGTTCCCTTATCCTGTCCTCCAGAGCGTTTCGCTGCTTTTCGAGAGCATGAACTTCTTGCCCAAGACTTGTTTTCTGTTCATCGAGCCGCTCCCTCTCACTATGGGTGGCCTCCAATTCTCGCTTCGCGGCCGCTACCTTCTCCTCCTCCGCTAGCCGTTGTGCATTTACCTCTCTGAGCGCATCCTTGACTTCGGCCAGTTGCCGTTTGACCTCCTCTGCCTCTCGCCGTTTCTCTGGCCGGGCGGCAAGTTCATCACGGTGCTCTTCCAGCCATCGTCTTCCGTCGCCGATTTCGGTATTGATCTTCTGCAGTTCCTGATCAGCATCCAGCTTTCTGCGAATCAGGTCATCGTATTCCTGCTTCTGCTCGGCATAGTCGGTCTCGATCTGAAACAGTCTCTCTTCGAGCCCCTTCATTTTCACTGCTGGGTTCAGTCTGCCACGCAAATATGAATAGTTTGCGAAAGTCACGACGGCAGCGATGACGACAGCAACGCTTGCTCCTGTTCCCGTTAGCCACAGCGTGAACGGATCCATCACTCGTTACCTCCTTTGTCGTCCTCGGCGCCGTTGCCTTCGAGCGTGACGTCAAGTTTTGCGCCAGTAGCTTCCGCTGATTCCTCGAGAGCGGCCAATTTTGCCTTTGCTGTGATTATTGCCATCTCGAGTTGATGACTTTGTGCCTGCAGACCATCCTTTTGTGTCCGCAGCTTCTGCAGGTCATCCCCGAGTTGGGTGATGTCTTCGCGAAGGGATGACTTGCGGGCGGTGAGGTCGCCAATTTCCCCTTTGGTCTGCTCCAGGGCGGCGGCGGCTTGCACGCTTTTCGTTTTCGTGGTCTGTTGTTGCGCTTCAAGCCCCGCGACGGTGACCTGAAGACCATCACGCGCGGTTTCGAGTTCGCCCTTCTTCTTCACAAGGTCGGCAACGCTCGCCTCCAGAGCCCCGTGGCGTTCTCTCAACTCGGCAATCGATACTTCGAGCTTCAGCTCAAGTTGCTGTCGCTCTGCCACCACAGTGTCCTTCTCATCCTGCGCCTTCTGCAGGTCGCTCTGCAATTCAGATATGTCTTTCCGAAGAGCAACTTTCTGGGCAGCCAAGCTATCGACCTCCGTCCTGCTTTGGGCAAGTAGGGCACCCGCACGTGCGGTCTCTGTCTTTGCTGCCTCCGCTCGTGCCTCAAGCCCTGCGATGCTCTCGAGGAGATCAGCTTTGGCTTTTGCGAGTTCGCGCTCTTTCTGCTGAAGCTGGGCGACGTCTTCCGAAAATGACTTCTTCTGCTCCTCAAGTTGAGCAACTGATGGGAGAAGCGTGGTCTCCTCTGTTCGGAGCCTCTTCATTGCGGTCTCTGCCTGCAAGAGTTCCGCCTGTGCCCGTCCAATGTTACCGTTCAGCCCCCCGACAACAGCCTTTAGTTCAGTTGCCTGCTCCTCAAGTGGGCGAATCCGAGCCCTGGCATTCTGTTCCTGTTGAGCGAGGTCGCCCAGCAGATTATTCTGCTCAGCTATCCGAGCGGTTCCCTCGGCAACTTTTTGCTGAATGACAGATAATTGGTTCTCAAGTGCCGTCTTCTCGGCGAGGTCCCGAGTGAGGTTCCTGAGCGTTGATTGACATGCTTCCTGCTCGCCGGAAAGCCTGTCGATGTTCTGCATTGTCTGCTTCTGAAGGGCGAGGAGGCGCTCTACCTCCGCCGACGAAGCCTTCTCGGCCGCCTCGGCCTTATCCCGGTCCTTCCGTTTTCCTTCCAGCTCTGCCGAAAGAGCGGTCAGACTCGTCTGCAGTCCGCTGAGCTCCTTCAACTTCTCAGCATGAATTGCTGCGGCTGCTTCGATATCGCCCTCAAGAGTTTTCATACGCGCTTGCCTGGTGAGCAGTGAGTCATCAAGTCTCTGCTCTTCGGTCAGCCGCTCATCCGCAGCGGACTCCCACGCAGCCTGATCGCGCTCCAGCCGCAGCACGCGACCCAGAACAACGAAATGCGCCACTATGCCCACTACGGCGACAATTACAACGGCTGTAAGCTCGACAAGCCACCGTCTGCTCGGGCGAGTTACGTCCGGGCTCCCCACTTGCTCATCCATGTATTTTGCTCCTTGCCTGATCACTCATTCCTGGTGTCTGCGGTCGAGGCCACTGTGGGGCCGTTCATCTCTAATATAAGCTCAATAGTACTGCTTCACATACCCATACGCCCTATCGAAAAGCTCCTGGTCATGGTGAAGCTGAAAATGGAGCAGCGTCTTGCGGAGGGCCTTCTGTACGTCTCGTTGGCCGGCGGTGGTGGCCTGCCAGCCGTCGAACCGGACGAAGCGCACGATATCGTCGATCTGGGTCACTATCTCCTCGACTACCCTCGGCGTCTTCTCGGTCTTCGCTTCAGCAAACAAATCGGTCAGCGCCGCACGCGCCTTGGAGCGCTCGTCCTCCGGGTCGACCTCCTTCTCTGCCTCGAGCACGTCCTCGGCCAGCTTCAGAAGCTGCTTGAGGAACTCGATGCTCGTGAGCAGGCCCTGCTCGTGCCGCTCCTTCAGGCGCTCGAGCCGCTCGCCCAGCGCCACGAACACCGGATCGCCCCGGTGCTTGCGCAGCCGCGCGACAAGCTCGATCTCGACGATCTTCGCCTTCTTCGGGTCCTGCATCAGACTCTCCAGCACGTCTGCATCGAGTACGAGCGTCTCGAGGTCGTCCCGCACTGTCTCGAG
>Ga0114918_10001510_pt1 | contig 20805 bp, 16 predicted proteins | sample LantaG_FD_87015 | JGI IMG/M metagenome (GOLD analysis project Ga0114918, IMG submission 87015) | Deep subsurface microbial communities from Baltic Sea to uncover new lineages of life (NeLLi) - Landsort_02402 metaG | ecosystem: Environmental > Aquatic > Marine > Oceanic > Sediment | place... | reverse complement strand
TCCCCAATCCCCTCCGCGCCACCCGGACGGGCCGCCCTCCTCCACCTGCCATCCCCACGGTTGGTTGGGGGAGGGGGTGAGGGGGGCCATGCTACCCACGCACCTCTTGACCGGCGCGCTCGCCTGTGGGGTGATCGAAGAAGAAGAAGAGAAAGGTGAGTTCTTTTTTCCGCTCGCTCGCTCGCGCTCCGCTGCTGCTGCTCGCGGCGGAGGAGAGAGGGGGATGCGGCCGGAGTCTCCCTTCCCTCTGCCCCCGCTGCCCGCGGATCCAGGCCCGCGTCACCCCGCCCGATCGGGCCACATGCCAGCGAGTATGGTTGGCCATGCCCCTGCATGCGTGGAGGGCAGTCCAGCTCGATGCATGCCCGGCCAGGCGGCCCCCCTGCCCAACACACACATGCACGCGGCCGCGAGAGAGGGACTCCCTCTGCATCGGCGCGACGGCTCCCCGCGGAGGGCGCGGCCGGCCGCGCCCTCACTGGCCCGCCGCACGCGCCAGCGCCTGGCGGAACTCGTGCTGCATCCAGTCCGCGGGGCGGGCGGGTTGATCCGCGCACCCCTGGCGGTCCAGGGCCGGCGGCGGGCAGTCTACGTTTGCGCTCCCCTCGCTCTCCCCGCTGAGCGTGCGGCAGCGCCCGGCGCGGCCGGCAGGCCGTGTGCGTGCGTGCGCCAGCCCCGCACACGCCAGGCCCCGCCCACGCCCTCTCCACGGTTCCTGCCCGCCCCTGGACCGCGCACCTGAACTCATCGGCCTGTGTCAGGAGGGCCGGTGTGCGACGGGCGCGCGTGTGTGCGGGGAGAGAGAGTGTGCGGTGCAGTTGGGCGACGATTGAAGCGTCGCTCGTGCAGAGCTGCAGCTGCGCGGGCGCTGCTCCCTGTTTAAGCACAGGTGCGCGCGTGCGTATGACCAGGCAGCCGCCTGAGAGGCTGAGCAGTGGTGGGTTGTCGTGTGCTCGTGTTCCCCCCTCGTCGCAGAGAGAGAAGGGCACACACTCGACTGTGAAGCTGTGAAGAGTGAGCGAGCGTTCCCACACGGCCCATTGCCATCTCCATGCGCACCGCCGCGGTCGCCGCCGCGGCCGCCGCCGCCACCCTGGCGGTCGTGCTGTCTCCGGACGCGCGGGGTGCCCTGATCTCGCACGTCGCACCGACCGCCTGGTGCAGCCTGGCGCCGGCGGACGAGTTTGTGTTGGCGGGCCAGAGAGTCGTGCTCTCGGCCGAGAGCGGCGACCACCCTGCCCTCCCCTCCATCGTTCCAGCCGCCCTCCTCATCCGGGGCGGCACCATCGCGGCGGTCATCCCCCTGTCGCCGTCCGCCGCGGCGTCCGACCTGGGCGCGGCCGCGTCCCTGGCCACGGGCTGGCGGCCGGGCCCGGGCCTGCGACTGGCGCCGCACGGCTCGGTCATCGCGCCCGCGGCCGTCGACACGCACGTCCACGCCAACGATCCGGGCCACCGTGCGGGCTGGGAGGGTCTCGCCTCCGCCACCCGGGCTGCCGCGGCGGGCGGGGTCGGGACGCTGGTGGACATGCCCCTCAACTCGCACCCCTCCGCCACGACCGGCCGCGTGGTGCGCCGCAAAGCGCGCTCCGCCCGCTGGCTGCGCCCGCTGGCCGTCGACGTCGGGTTTTGGGGGGGCCTGGTCCCGGCCAACGCCCACCCGCCGCACGCCGAGCTGGCCGCCATGGTGGGCGCGGGCGTGCTGGGCTTCAAAGCTTTCCTGGCGCCGTCCGGCATCGCCGACTTCCCCAACGCGTCCCTGGCCGACGTGCGGGCGGCCCTCCCCTTTTTGATGCGGGCGGGGCTGCCGCTGCTGGTGCACGCCGAGTTGGTGAGTGATGGTGGCGGGAGTGCTGCCGCCGCCGCCCCGCCGCCACACGACCTGGCCACCTGGGAAGCGTCCCGCCCGCCGACCTGGGAGGTGGATGCTGTGGCCGGCCTCATCGCCGTGCTGCGGGAGGCTGTTGGGGGTGCCGGTAGCGCGGCAGCCGGGCCGGGCTTTCGCCTACACGTCGCCCACGTCGGCACGCCGGACGCCCTGCCCCTGCTGGCCGCCGCCCAGGAGGCCGGCCTGCCCATCACGGGAGAGGCGGTGCCGCACGCGCTGGGCGGCCTGCCCTATCCAAGCGCCTCCCCACCCCCACCCGCCGACCGGCTGTGGAAGTGCGCGCCGCCGCTGCGGGGAAGGGAGGGCGCCGCCGCGGGGCTGTGGGGCGGCCTGCTGGGCGGGGCGCTGGCCACGATCGGGTCAGACCACTCGCCCGCGCCGCCGGGCCTGAAGGCGGGGGCACCCTCGTTCGCGTCCGCCTGGGGCGGCGTCAGCGGCCTACAGTTCTCCCTGCCCGCCGCTTGGACGGCCGCTTCCCGCCACGCGCCCGCGCCCGTCACGCCCGCCCACATGGCGGCCTGGATGGCGGCGTCGCCCGCCGACCTGGCGGGCCTGGGCGGGCGCAAGGGCTGCATCTCGCCTGGCGCGGACGCTGACCTGGTGGTGTGGGACCCTGGTGCGCCCGCCGACACGGCGCCGTCGTCCTGCCACCAGCGCCACCCAGCCGCGTGCCCATACGTGGGGTCGGCCCTGATGGGGCGGGTGCTGGCAACGTACGTGCGCGGGCGCCTGGTGTTTGAGGCTGGTGGTGGGCCGGGAGGAGGGGGGCGGTTTGCGCGGGCGGCCTGCGGGCGGGTCGTGCGGAGGAATGATGAGGGTGGTGGGGGTGGGGCGGCGACACCGCGGGCGGGGCTGGCGGGGTCGGCCGCTGCTGCTGCTGCCGCTGGTTGATGAGAGAGTGGTTTGTAGGCAGGCTATGCAGGCAACACACACACTCACTCCCTCCTCCTTGTCACCCCTGCCGCCGGCGGGCCCACCACGCCCGCACCGCCCCGACCGCCGCGCCCGCGGCCGCAAAGGCGAAAGTTCCCCAGGCGATATCGATCGCGGCCAGGCCGGCGCCCCACCCTTTGAAGAGGAAGGTGTTGGTCAGGTCGTACACCGCATAGATGAAGAAGCCCTGCTCAGCCGCGCCGGCAGCGGCCGCACTGGGCGTGTCCGCCCCCGCGCCGCGCGCCATACCCGCGCGCGCGCCGCGCCAGGCGGCGGCGGCCATCACGGGGTAAGCCAGCAGGCCGACGGGGCGGGCGGCGGCAGGGGCGCCCTGGATGGCCGCGACGGTCGCCAGGTAGTCAAATCCCAGGGCGGGCGCGGCGAGGTTTATCCAGGTCAAGTCGAGTGCTGTCAGCGTCAGTGCGGCGGCGGCGGCCTCAGCGATGAGGAGCGACATGTGAGAGGTTGAGGGGGAGAGATGCGTCTTGTTTCGTTTGGGTTTCCGGGGAAATAAAGAGCTTTCTGCGCGCTGGTCTGGGGCGTGCGTGCTTGTGCACTGCGAGGGCGGGCCCTGCTTGCGTTTTTTCGAAGCGCGGGCGCGGGTTTGGGTGCGTCGTGACGGGAGGGAAAGAGAGAGAGAAGTGTGGAAAGTGAGTGCACTCTTTTTCCGACCTGCTCCCATTCCTCCGGAATGGTGAAACATCATCTACACGCCCGCGCCCACGCCCACCCTTTTGGCTGGGTGTCCGTTCACTCGTACCCCAACACCAGCGTGTCCGCATCCGCCTCAGTGTGCTCATGGACGACTACCGACACGACCAGCCGGCGCCCGCCGTCCGCCGCCGCTGCCTGTGGCAACCCTACCTCGACCGCCTCCCGCACCGCCTCTGCGCCCACACACGCGCCCGGCGCCCGCCCACACCCCTGGCACGACCGGGGCCCAAATGCGTTTTCGTCTTCGTCGTCATCCTCCTCATCGGGCGCTCGCACTGTCACCCGCTGCCCGAGCCCAGGCGAGCATGCGAAGAAGCCAAAATCTTCATCCGACCGCTCGGGCGGGACCTGGGCCAGGACCAGGCGGCCCAGGCGGGGCAGGGACCGCGTGGCGACGGAGGCGGCCCAGGTGGGCCCGCCGACGTAGCCGTCCAGCGTGAAGGCGGAGCGGGTCCGGACCTCGAGGTGCTCGAGCACGGGCAGGTGGAAGTCGGCCGCATGCCCCCAGGCCGCCAGGTTCACGGGCGGCGGCGCGCGCCTTTCAGCGCAGGAGAGCAGGCCGCTATAGACGAGGCGGGTGAGGCGGGACCAGGCGCCATCGGCGGGCCGGCGCAGGCACCGGGGCGGGTGGGCCGCCGCGGCCGCGTGCGGGCCGACCTCCAGGCAGGCCAGGCGGGCGGCCATGCAGTGCGGCAACAGCAGGTCGCCGTGCATGCCCGTGGAGCCCGCCCTCAGGCTCAGCCTGGTCACAGCGGGCGCGCCACCCGCTGCGGGCCGCAAGTCCAGGTCGACCGCGCCGGCGCCGCGGAATCGTTCGGCCCAACGCTCGCCCAGCGCGAGCGCGAGGTCAGCCAGGGCGGGCAGGCCGGCGACCAGGGCGGCCACCGCGGCCGCACCCGTGCCCGTCGGGTCGTCTGGGCGCGGGCGGGAGACGTGCATGGCCAGCCGGGTCACGCCGCGGCCGGCCCCGCCCAGCAGGGCGCGCGCCCTGGCCACAGACGCCGCAGCGTCTGATACCTGGACGCCGGCGAGGCGGGCGAGGCGGAGCGGTCCCGCCGCCGCCGCCGCGGCGCCACAGGCCGCGCGGTGGACGTCTGAGGCGCCCCCCCCTGCCTCCCCCACCACCCCCGCTCGCGGACGCCTCGTCGGGTGTGCAGCCTCGACCTCCCATGGCTCGGCCGCCACGTCCTCCCAGACGCAGCCGGCCATGGCGGCCAGGAGGGCGCGCACGGCGGGCGCGTCGGCCCTCAACCCGGGCAGGCCCTCCACCGCCACGCCGCCGCCGGCGCCCGTGCGGAGCGCCGTCAGGCGGCCCGCCCGAGCCAGGACCGCCGCAAACCAGGCGGATGAGCTGGGGCCATCGAGTGCCAGGTCCTCCAGGTACGGCGCGCAGGCGATGATGGCGCCCTCCGCCGCCCGAAAGCTGGGGCTGGCCTGCCGCCAGACCGCAACGTCCTTGTCACGGGCTCCGCCGTCGGCCGACAGGCTGTCCGGCGCGTCCATGTTACGCAGGCGTAGGGCCCGGACGGCGGTGCCGCCGCCGCGGGCCAGCAGCTTGATCACAGCGTCCGCGCCCTCCGCGCCGCAGTGCAGGTCGACCTCCCGCCAGGCGAGGGAGGGTGGGCAGGATGCAAGGTGCAGCGCTTTGCAGGTCAGGGGGAGGCCGGCGAAGCGGGCGCTGCACGGGATCTTGGACAGGATGAGGGCCACGATGTCGGGGGGGAGGTCGAGTAGGGTGGTGGGCGGGCGTGGAGCGGGCGGAGGAGGCGGTGGGGCGTCGGCGTCCATGGTCGATGGTCGATGGACTGGATGGAATGTGGATGGGTCGATGAATGAGGCGGCCAATGCTCTTCTCGCTCTTTTCCGACTCCTCGCCCGGGAGTGTCGACCACGGTCGCACACCGCTCACAGACTCAGGGGGCAGGGTCAGGTGATGGAGAAGCGGTCTGTGAGGGCAGCCCGCCGGTGCGAGGCGCGCAGCCCCCCCGCCACGCGGGGCGCGTTGCGAGTGGGAGAAACGAGAATGAGAGCGCGGCCCTGTTTTATGACCTCCTCTCACAAAACACTGTTCTCTCTCGCCGCCCTCTGCCGCTCACACGCCGCCCTACGCCTCGCGCAGCATGTCACAGCTTCAGCACCCGGCTCGTCACGCTGCCCCGTCCTTTGACCTCGACCCGGTCACCATAAAACTCCAGCACAGCGTACGCGTTGCCTCCCCGCGGCGCCTCCACCATCGCCTCCACCGTCACCCAGTGCACGCCGCCCGCGTGGGCGTACCCGCCCAGGTGGTCGTGGCCCGCCAGGTACAGGACGGCGGGTGAAGGGGCCGGGCCGCCGCCCTCTGTCTCTTTGCCGGCCTGCAGCCGCCCGCCGGTCACGACCGCCGCGACCTCGCGCCAATTCCAGGCCGCGTGCGATCGCCGCACCGCCGCCCCGGGCCCAGCCTGGTGGTGGCCCGCCACCACCACCCGCTCGCCCTTGGCCGCCGCGTCCGCCAGCTGGGCCGCCAGCCAGGCGGTCTGGGCCGCGCCCGGCCCGCCATTCCAGGGGCTCATCTGGGGGTCGGCCTCGCTGAGCGGGTGGGCGGCCACGTACGCGGCCGCCTCCTCGACAGCGCCCTCCCCGGCCTGCGTGTGCCCGCTCATCTCCGTCGTGTCCAGGGCGACCAGGCGCCAGCCGGGCGCGATCGGGATCGCGTAGAAGGCGGCCCGCGAGCCGTCGCCGCCGCCGGCCAGGGGGAAGCCCAGGCGGGCGAGCACGGCCTCGCGCGGCAGGTCCAGGCAGTGGTTGCCGAGGATGTGCGCCCGCACAGCCAGGCTGGACGGGAGCTGGTCTAGAATGGCCGCCACCGCCTCCAGGTCGGACGGGTTGCGGGCCGGGTCTTCGCGATTGCCGTTCACGATGTCGCCCAAGCCGAGGACGCCCTGCAACTTCCCCGCCTCCGCCAGGGACGCCAGCTCCGTGACCGCGGCCTCGAGCTTGGCCGGCACCTCCCGGAAGCGCTGGGTCCGGTCCTCCACGTGCGAGTCCGCCATGTCCGCGTACTGAATGTCAGCGATGACGCCCAGGCGGAAGAGAGGGGCGTCGCCGCCGCCGCCGCCGCCGCCGTCGTCGGCCGGCTGGGTGGTAGCGGGCGAGGGAGAGGGCGCTGGTTGGGGTTCTGCCCCATCTGCGGGCGAGCGTGGCGCGGGGGCGGGCGGCGGGGCAACCATGGCTCTGTCGGGGCAGAGGCTACGCCAGGACCACGCGAAAGGACTCAAGCTTGCGATCCAGATGTGCAGATATGGGGCCTGGGCGGGCGTCCGGCTCGCAGGCGGGCGGGGCGAGAGAGAGAAGAACGGAACAAAAAAATGTGCGACCCTCCCCCCCCACACACCTCGCTCTTCTTCCACCTCTCATCAACACACCACCGCCACGCCCACCCCCGCCAGGCAGGCCGCCAGGCAGGTCTGGATGACGTTGACCGCGTCATTGGTCAGCCAGACTACCCGGCCCTGCAGCGTCGCCCCCAGCACCGACTCAAAAAGGTTGGCCGCCGTCGCGGCCGCCGCGATGACAAGGCCCGCGCGCGGGCTGACCAGCCCGCTCGCGACCGTGACGCCCGCAAACGCGGCCGCCGCCCCCAGCCCGGCCCCACTCCCCTCCGCCGACACCGCGCCCTCCGTGCCCCGGGGCACACGCGCCAGGCTGGTGACTAAGTAGGTCGTCTTGCCGTACGCTTTCCCGACCTCGGACGACACCGTGTCGGCCAGTTTGGAGGCGAAGGCCGCGGCAAAGGCGGCCGCCAGGGCGGGGCGCAAGGTCGCGGCGGCCGCGACGGCGCTCCGCCCGGGCCCGCCGAGGGGGAGGGCGACTGTGCCGGAAACCAGCGCGTCCAGCAGGAGCGCCAAGGTCGCCGCCACCATGCCCGCCGCGCCCGACCCGTACACGCTGCCGGGGCCCCGCCGCCCGCCGCGCGCTTCCGCGATGCCCGCCGCCTGTTTTGCCGCCAACTTCAGCCGGGTCGCGGCCGAGCCGGCGATGAAGTAGGCGCAGACGAGGGCGTACGCGCGGGCGCCGAAGGCCGCGTACGTCAGCGAGCCCAGCAGCCAGGCGTGGGCGACGCCGGCCGGGGTGAGGCCTGAAGGGTGTGGATGGGGACATCACATGATGAGGTCTCTAGGCTGGCCAATGGGGTTGTGAGTCTCCGTCTCTCTCCCTCCTCTCTCCCTCACCTTTCAGCAGGACTTGCATGCCCACCGCAAAGACCGTGGAGTTCGCAGCCACGCCCGCCGCCAGGCCCGGCACGGGCGCGGCGGCGGACGCGGCCAGAGAGGCCAGGGCGGGCGGCAGAGCGGGACACGGCATGGCGGGATGCGAGTGGCGCGGCCGGCTGGGAGCAACGGGCCGCGTCGGCGCGGCCAGCCGGGCCCAACCCGGCCGGCCGGTCACCAGCCGGCCGGTCGGTGCGTGACTGGACAGCGTGAGCATTGTGGCGGCGTGCGTGTGTGTGAAGAACGTGGATGTGGGAACGTCGCTCGTTTGTTTTGCTCTCTCGCTCTCACAGCCTCGTCTCTTCACCCCCCGCCCTGGGCGGCCGCCGCGGCCGCCGCCTGCGCCTGCGCCTGGGCATGCAGCTTGGCCGTCAGCGCTGCCCGCATCTCCGCCGTCAGCTCCCGCCCGTCCGGCAGGCGACCTGTATCCAGGATCTGGTGCGCCTGGGCCAGGGTAAGGCCCTGGCGCGGCGGGGGCGGGTGCGCCTGGTGGTGGGCGGCCTGCTGGGCCGCAGCAGCGGTGCCTGGCGCGCCGCCCGCGCCGCCGGCCTGGGACGCCGCGGCGGCCGCGGCCGCCGCGCTGGCCGCCGCCGCGGCCGCGGCGGCCGCCTGCTGCTGGGCTGTTGCCGCCGTCACCTGCTGCTGGGCGGCGGCCGCGGCGGCGGAGGCCTGGGCGGCGGCCGCCTCCGCGTGCTCCACCAGCTGCTGGGGCGTGGGCGGGACGCCCCCTGTCGCGGCCAGCGCGGCTGCCGCGACGGCGGCGTGGGAGGGGTGCGCCTCCGGCCGCGCCCGGGCAGCGTCCCGGGACCGCCGCTCATCCGCGGCCCGCCGTTGGCGGGCGGACATGAAGGCGGACGCGGCCGCCCGGGCGGCCGCCGTCAGGGCGCCGTCAGGGACCGGCAGCGCGCGGGCGAGCAGGTCGCGCGCTTGGGGCTTGGTGATCTGGGCGGCCGCCAGGGCGCCCTCCTCCGTGACGGGCGACCCGGCCTGGGCGGCCTCGGCCGGGTGGGTCAGCGCCCGGAATCGGGACCGGCAGGCGGCCGCGCCCCGCACCACGCCCCGCAGGCCGGCCGACCCCGTCAGCACGTCAGCCACCAGCGCCCAGTTGAGGCCAAACTCGTGGACGGCCGCGCACAGGAGGACCTCGTCCGCGGCCGCCCAGGGCGCGCCGCCGGCCGCGGCGGCGGCCGCGGCGGCGGCGGCGGCCGCGGCGCGGCGGTGGGCTGCGGCGGCCTGGGCGGCGGCGGCGGAGCCGGGCGGGCCGCCCGGGATGGGCGTGACCGCGCCGGCCCGCCCGGCCGCCGCGGCACCGCCCGCCCGCCCCTTCTTGTCCCGCCCACGCCGGCCGGCGGTCGACAGGGAGGCGTCGCTGCCTTTGCGGTCCAGGTCGGCCCCGGGGGCGCCGCCTTCGACCTCGACGCCGACGCCGCCGCCTTTCCGCTTGCGGTCGGCGCCAGAGGGCGGGCGGGCGGAGCGTTTGGGCAAGCCCAGGGAGGCGGCTGTCCCGCGCACGCCGCCCGCGGGGCGGGGCTGGCCGAACGCGTCCGGGTCGTAGTAGTCACCAAACAGGTCGGTGGGGCCGCCCGGGATGCCGGCGCCGGGAGGGGCGAAAGGCTTGGCCCCGCCGCCAAACGCGCCGCTGGTGGGGCGGCGCCGCGCGGCGGCGGGCGTGGCGGGGGGCGGGGCCGCGCCGCCGCCGCCCTCGCCGCCGCCGCCGCCGCCGCCGCCGCCGCCGCCGTCGTAGCTGCCCGCGGGTGTGGTGCCGGGGGGCAACCCGCCGGATGCGGCGGGAGGGAGGGTGGGCGGCGCCGCGCCGGAGCCGGTGCCGGGCGCGGCGCCCGCGGCAGCGGCTGCGGACACGGGCTCACCCTCGCGCGCCGCCTCAGCCGCCGCGGTTGCCGCCGCGGCCCGGTCCGCCGCGTGCAGGACGGCCTGGCGGGCGACGTCCAGGTCGCCCTCCCACTCCTTGACGGCTTGCAGGGCGGCGATGGCCCGGTCCCGGGCCTCCTCCTCCAGGCGGGCGGCCAGGGCGGGGGCAAGGCCGGGCGGGGCGGCCCACAGGAGCAAGCCGCCCGCCGCGTCGACGGGGAGTGGGGGCCCGCCCGCGGCCGCGGCCTCCGCGGCCGCCGCGGCGGCGGCCTTTTCGGCGGCCGCCGCCTTCTCCGCCGCGGCCGCTTTCTCGGCCGCCGCCGCGGCGGCCCGGCCCCGGAAGGTAGGGCCCGCGGTGGAGGGCGTGGCCGTCGCGGCCGCGGCCGCGTCCGCGGCCGCCGCGGCCTTGTCGGCCGCTTTGGCCGCCGCGTCACTCTCCGCGGCCGCCTCCGCCCGAGCGGCGTTCCAGAAGGCCGCCGCCGCCTTGCGCACGCCCGCGCCCGCCTCCGTCTTCTTCAGCGTGGTCGGCCAGTCCAATGCCGCCGCAGCGGCCGCGATGGACGCGGCCGCGGCCGCCTTCCACGCGCGCTCGCCCTCCACATCCCGGCGCAGCCACTCGGCCTCCAGCAGGAGGTGGTCCCAGTGCGCGACGGGGCGGGGCGGGTCCGCGTAGGGACGGGCCCAGGCGTGGGCCAGGGCGGCCCGCAAGGTGCGGGCCTTGCGCGCGGCGGCCAGGACGCGGGTCGTCGCGTCGTCGCCAGAGGTGGTGGTGGTGGAGGGGGCGGGCGGGGGCGCGCCCGGCGCGGGGCCCGGCGGAGCCTTGCCACCGTCCGCGTCCGCGGCGGCGGCGGCGGGCTTGCCGTCCGCCGCGGTGGGGGGCATGGTGTGTGTGTGTGGGCAGGCACGTGTGCACGCGCGCGCACGAGTGCGTCTCTCTTTGTCTCCCTCGCCGCCTGGAGAGAATGGACAGCAGCGCAGGGGGTTGTTTTTAGGGGGGGAGGTCGCGTCCGGTGCGGTTGTTTCTTAGCAGGCCATGCAGTGTGTGGGCTTCGCCTTCCCTGCGGATGACGAGGGAGGGGGTGGGGCGCAGGGACGGGCATGTGAGAGGGGCAGGTCGGGTCGGCGGGAATTTAAGAGTGAGAGGGGGGTGTGTGAGGTTGGGTGCGCCGGCGCCCTTTTCAGGCGCCGCCGACTGGCGTGTGCCCCATCTTCAGCCATCCCTGCTTGGGGGGCCAGGACAGGCAAGGGATACCTCCATGCTGTGGCAGGTCCGAAACGGCGGGCCTGGGCCTGGCCGAGGTGGTGGACCGACGCAAAGGCGGCCCTTTGGCGTCGCACATCGCGTCGTTTTCAACCTCGCTCGGGGCGGAGAGGCCCACCGTGCGGCCGTGGCGGCCGTGGTGGGTCGGGCGGCCAGGCCCGCCCCACCAATGACGTCTGGAGCAGTCAAAAGGCCGCATGGCATGGCTCCGAGGACGGTGGGAAGGCGGCGTGCATGTGCGGCCAGGCACGCGCGCACCCCCCAGGCCCCGCCCTCTCTCCCGCTCTCTCTCTCTTGTGGGCGCCGGAGATCGGGGGAGCCGCCGCCACTCTCTCCGCCCGCGCCCCCTGCCGCGCCGCGGCGGGCCCGGTCCGCCCTCCCGACCACCCAGTTGCACACAAACACACCTGGACCAGGTTCAGCTGGCGTGGGGAGGCGTGATGTGGGCACCGCAGCGGGCGCGTTTCTTGCGCCGCGGTGGCCTAAAGAATTGGAGAACCGGACCGCACAGTTTGAGTTGTTTTCTTCTTCCAGAGACGCCCGCACCCCCCACCCCCCCCACCCGTCCCCACTGTCCACCCCGCCCTCCACGGCCGCCGCCGCCGCCTCGGCGGCTTCGCGCTTCTTTCTCGCCACCTTTTCCTATATGCGGCGCATGCGCGCCGCATTGGCCGTGTTACTGGCCTTTCCAGCCTTTGTGCTGGGTCCCCTCTGAAAACTCCCCCACCCCGTGCATCGCGTGGGTGAAGCCGGTGGGGCCAGGCGGTTAAGGTGTGCAGGGTGGTGGCGTCGTCCAGGCCGCCCGCGCCCGCGCCCGTCGCCCGCGCCCGTCGCCCGCGCCCGTCGCCCGCACCCCTCGCCCGTCGCCGCCTCGGTGGTGGCGCACAGCGACTCTCGGCGACCGCCTTGACCTTGTCGCCGTCCGGGCCCGGGTCTGGGTGCCGGTCCAGCTTGGCCAGCAGGCCACCGGGCGAGGCGTCGCCGACGCGGGCGCCGGTCTGGCCGGCCGCGGCCACAAGGTTGGCCACGCGGCGTCGGGCGGGGGGCGGATGCTCGCCGAAAGACGTTTTAAAGGCAAGTCGGCCCTCTCCAGCCCCCCCCTCACTCTCTCTCTCCTCACGAGTGCCCCTTGGCGCGCACAAGCACAAGCACTCCGCGCCGCGCCCCACGCCGTCGCAGCGCACCCCGTCCCAGCGAGAGCCCGCCCACCCACCCCTCACCCACACCCACCTGAAAGAGGTGCACCTCTTTAAGAGAGAGTTAGAGCGCGGTCGTCCGGAAAGCTCAGGCGCGCGCCCTGCCTCGCTCATCGTTTTTGTTCCGTCGTCATTCGCTACATGGCTCTCGCCGCGCTCGCGGCGCTGCGCCGCCGCGCCCCGGCCCTGGCCCGCCCGGTCGCCGGCGCCGCCCGGTGGGCGAGCGGGGGTTCCTGGCCGCGAAGCCCGCCCGCCCCCTTTGGCTTGGCCAGCCCCGGCGGGTCGGCCGCCTGGGGCGGCGGTGGGGCATATCGCGCCCTGCGCGCCGCCGCGCCCGCCGCGGCGGCCGCCTCCTCCTCCGCCGCCCCGCCCCCGCCCGCGCCCACGCCCCTGCCCAAGCTAAAGGACTCCTTCCTGACCGCCAACAGCAACGTGTACCTGGTGAGGCGCAAGGGGTAGAGTGTGTGGAGGGCGGGCTGTTCGCTCTCTCCTGCCACGGGGCTGCCGCGACTGTTCACGTTCTCAATGGGGTTCCCCCGACCCCTGGGGGGAGAGCGCCGCGCGAGGGCGCGCCCTCACGCGCCTCCACTCCTGTCAACTCACAACGCACACGCCCGCGCACCCCCTTTTTCCAATCGGCAGGAGGAGCTCGAGGAGCGGTACCGGGCGGACCCGGCCTCGGTGGACCAGTCGTGGGCCGCCTTCTTCCGGGCGCTAGGTAAGGAAAAGAGATGGAGATGAGGAATGGTGGGGTTGGATTGCCTCTCCGCCTCTCCTTACCTCTCTCACACGCCCGCCCGCTCTCCCCAATCCCTCTCCCCTCTCCTCCACCATAGAGCAAGGCACCCCGCCCGAAGCCATTGCTGAAGCCTACCACGCCTACGAGTCCGGCGAGTCCGCAGTCGCGCCCCTGACCGCGGCTGCCCTGTCCGCCCAGACCATTCATGAATCGATGAAGCTGCTGCTGCTGGTCCGGGCCTACCAGGTGAACGGCCACTTCATGGCGGACCTGGATCCGCTAGGCCTGGACCCGCGGCCCGCCCCGACCGAGCTGGACCCGGCCACGTACGGCTTCACGGAGGCCGACCTGGACCGCGAGTTCTATCTCGGCTCCTGGCGCATGGCCGGGTTCATGTCGGAGGACCGCCCCGTCCGCACGCTGCGCGAAGTGCTGGGCCGCCTGCGGGACGCGTACTGCGGCAAGATCGGCTACGAGTGAGTTGATGATGAACGTGGAGAGAGAGAGGGAGATGGAGAGAGAGGGTGGGGCGTGAGAGAGAGAGAGGGTGGGGCGTGAGAGAGAGAGAGGGAGGGGATGGGTGGAGGGAGAGAGAGCGGCGCGCGCGCACGTGGGCGGGCGGCCGCGCTTTTTGCTCTCTTCTTCTCTCCTTTCTCTCACACGCCGCCACCCCCCCTTTCTCTCTCTCCACCACCACTGCCAGGTACATGCACATCCCCGACCGGGACCGGTGCAACTGGCTGCGGGAGCGCATCGAGACGGCGGAGCCGTTCGCCTACCCTGCTGCCCGCCGGGTCCACATGCTGGACCGGCTGGCCTGGTCCGAGATGTTCGAGTCCTTCCTGGCGGCCAAGTACTCGGCCGCTAAGCGGTTTGGGCTGGAGGGCGGGGAGACGCTCATCCCGGGCATGAAGGCGCTCATCGACCGGGCGGCCGAGCTCGGGGTGGAGAGCATTGTCCTGGGCATGCCCCACCGGGGCCGGCTCAACGTGCTTGCCAACGTCGTCCGCAAGCCCATGGCCCAGATCTTCTCGGAGTTCACGGGCGTGCGCCCCGGCGAGGGCGACGGCTACTCCGGGACGGGCGACGTCAAGTACCACCTGGGCACGTCGTACGACCGGCCCACCGTGTGCGGGCGGCGCGTCCACCTGTCCCTGCTGGCCAACCCTTCCCACTTAGAGGCCGTCGACCCCGTCCTCCTGGGTAAAGTCCGGGCCAAGCAGTACTACGATGGCGATGCGGAGGGCGCCCGCACCATGGGCGTCCTCCTGCACGGCGACGGCTCCTTCGCGGGCCAGGGCGTGGTGTACGAGACGCTGGACATGTCCGGCCTGCCCGACTATGCGACGGGCGGCACAGTGCACATCGTCGTCAACAACCAGGTCGCTTTCACGACCGACCCCCGCTCCTCCCGCTCCTCCCCTTACTGCACGGACGTGGCCAAGGCCCTGAACGCGCCCATCTTCCACGTCAACGGGGACGACGTGGAGGCGGTCGTCCGCGTCTGCGAGCTGGCGGCGGAGTGGCGGGCCGCATGGAAGTCGGACGTGGTCGTCGACATCGTCTGCTACCGGCGGTACGGCCACAACGAGATCGACGAGCCCATGTTCACGCAGCCCCTCATGTACAAGGCCATCAAGGCCCACACCGACCCGTACCGCCTGTACCAGGACCGCCTCCTGGAGGCGGGCGTGGTGACCAAGGAGGAGGTCAAGTCCATCTCCAACAAGGTGGCCACCCACCTGGCGGACGAGTTTGACCAGGCTAAAGACTACAAACCCGCCGCCAAGGACTGGCTGTCCTCCTACTGGGCCGGCTTCCACGGGCCCAACCAGCTGTCCCGCATCCGGGACACGGGCGTCCCCGGCGCCGTCCTGCGGGAGGTGGGCAGGGCCGTGTCCGCCCTGCCCGGCTGGCTCCACCCCCACCGCCAGATCGCCAAGGTGTACGAAGCCCGGGCGGCCGCCATCGAGTCCGGGCACGGCGTGGATTGGGCCCTGGGCGAGGCCCTGGCGTTCGGCACCCTCCTGGCGGAGGGCAACCACGTCCGCCTGTCCGGCCAGGACGTGGAGCGGGGCACCTTCTCCCACCGCCACGCGGTCCTGCACGACCAGGAGACGGGCGCCCGGTACACGCCCCTGGCGCACGTCTACGCCGGCCAGGCGCCCGGCCAGTTCACGGTCTCCAACTCCTCGCTCTCCGAGTTTGGCGTGCTGGGCTTCGAGCTGGGGTACGCGCTGGAGAACCCCAACGCGCTCGTCCTGTGGGAGGCCCAGTTTGGGGATTTCGCCAACGGCGCCCAGGTCATTTTCGACCAGTTCCTGTCCTCCGGGGAGGCCAAGTGGCTGCGCCAGAACGGGCTGACCGTGCTCCTGCCCCACGGCTACGACGGCCAGGGCCCCGAGCACTCCTCCGCCCGCCTGGAGCGCTTCCTCCAGATGTCGGACGAGAACCCGTACGTCCTCCCCGAGGTGGATGCATCGCAGTGGGCGGTCGGCGGCCACCTGGGCGCCCAGATCCAGTCCGCCAATTGGCAGGTTGCCAACGTCACCACGCCCGCCAACTACTTCCACCTGCTGCGTCGCCAGCTGCACCGCCAGTTCCGCAAGCCCCTGGTCGTCATGGCGCCCAAAAACCTGCTGCGCCACCCGGCCGCCCGGTCCGACCTGGCGGAATTCGATGACGACGCGGACGACCCCCACATCCAGGGCGTCCGCTTCAAGCGGCTGATCATGGACGCGTCCGCGTCCGACCGGTCCCCTCACCCGCCGCCCGTCCCCGGCGTGCGCCGCCTGGTGCTGTGCTCGGGCAAAGTGTACTACGAGCTGGCGGCGGCGCGGGACAAGGCGGGCCTGGACGCGGGCGAGGCGAGCGCCCCCGGCGGCGTCGCCATCGTGCGCCTGGAGCAGCTCGTCCCCTTCCCCTTCGACCTGGTCATGCGGGAGCTGCGCCGGTACCCGGCCGCCGAGGTGATGTGGGTCCAGGAGGAGCCCATGAACCAGGGCGCGTACGCGCACGTCGCGCCCCGCCTCAAGACGTGCATGCAGGCGGAGGGGCGGTCGGTGCCCCACCAGATCCCCTACGCGGGGCGGGGCACCTCGGCCGCGACTGCGACGGGCTTCGCAGAGGTGCACGCCCGGGAGCAGGCCCAGCTGGTGGCGGACGCGCTGGCGCCCTGAGAGAGGCGTGGAGAGAGAGAGAGAGAGAGAGAGAGAGAGAGAGAGAGGGTGCCTTTGTGTGTGTGTGTGTGCGTGCGCGTGTGCGTGCGCGGGAGACGGGCCGCCATCAAATGAGGCGGAGGGGCGGGGAGAGAGAGGGCGTGCGGGTTGAAAAATGGATGCGAGTTTTTTTCTTCTTCTTCTCCTTCTCTTTCTCCTTCCCATTTCTAACCCCCCATGCTCACGTCCGCCGCGACCGCCGCCCCGCCTCCACCATTACCGCCACCACAGTACCCCACAATGGCGTCGCCGCGCTCCCCGCCAATCCAGGCCGTCGCGGCCGCCGCCTCCGACCGCAGGGCGTCCGCCAGCAGGCCCGCCACCAGCCCGTCCCCAGGGGCCAGGCCGAGCGAGGTGTGGTAGTGGACGGCTGCGCCCGCCGCGTCACCCGCTGCGTGCCTGGCCAGGCCCAGGGCCGCGGGCGCGACCGGGTCGGCCGGGTCCAGGGCGGCGGCCCGCTCGTACGCGGCGGCCGCCTCGCCCAGGCGACGCTGGCGGCGCAGGGCGTGGCCCAGGAGGACGAGGGAGGGCGCCCACGCCCGGGTCAGCGGGGGAGGCGCGCGGGCGAGCGCCGCGCGCGCCCAGGCCTCTGCCTCGGCCGCCCGGGCGGCCCGCCGGGCAGCCAGCGACGCGGACCGGCCGCCGCCCTCGTTCTCCATGCTGCCCCCGCCAGCCTCTGCCTCCTCCTCTTCTTCCTCCTCGGCCGCGCCCGGGCGCAGGCACAGGGCGGCCAGCTCGTGGCAGGGCGCCGGGTCGCCCGGCGCGGCCGCGTGTGCCTGGGCCAGCAGGGCCTCTGCCAGGCGGGCGCTGCCCGTGCGGGCGTGCTCGCAGGCCATGCCCACCAGCGGGGCGGCGCAGCCCGGAAACAGGCGGGACGCGGACCGGTAGGCGGCCAGGGCTGCGTCCGACTCGTCCAGGGAGGCGGACGCGTGGCCCAGGGCGACCCAGGCGGGCGCGAGGCCGGGCGCCAGGGCGACCGCGCGCGCAAAGTGGCGGCGCGCGGCCGCGGGCGAGGCGGCCACGCTGTAGTAGCAGCCCGCCGCGTGCCAGGCCAGGCCGTCGCCCGGGTCAGCCGCGATGAGGCGGTGCGCCAGCAGGAACAGCTCCGACTTTTTGGCCAGCGCCACGCAGGCGGCCAGGTGAGGGAGGAGGAGTGACGCGGGCGCGGCTGGGTCGCGCGCCAGGGCGGCCGCCGACGCGGCGTGCGCGCCCGCCGCATCGCCCCGGGCCAGCAGGGTGGACGCCCGGGCGGCCGCGACGTCGACGGAGGTGGCCAAGCCAAAGCCGGCGGCGGGGGGTGGGGGTGGGGCGGCGAAGAGGGAGGGGGGGGGCGGTGCGGCCGTGGCAGCCGCGGCCGCGGCCGCTGCGGCCGCCGCCGCTGCACGGCGCGTCGTCCGGGGCGTCGCCAGGGGGGGCGTCGCGGCCGGGCCGGGCGGCGGGGAGGCGTGAGCCATGGACACGTCGCCAGGGGCAGCGTCCGCCGTCGGCAGGGGCAGGGGCGGCCCGGCCGTCGCAGACTCGGGCAGCGGCGGCCGCGCGCGCCAGGCCGCGGCCGCGCGAGCGCACAGGGCGCGGGCGGCTGCGGTGGCGGACGCCAGGGCTGGGCTGGCCTGGCCATCCGGCGGCGGAGGCGCCTCCAGGACGGCCAGGGCGGCTTCGGCGGGGGCCGGGTCGCCGTCCTTAGAGGCGGAGGCGACGTAGAGGAGCTGAAATGAGGGTGATTTTGAGTGAGATGATGAGGTTGAGGAGAGGGAAAGCACGCCCGCTCTCTCCATTCCCATTCCCGCTGCTCTCCACGCTGTCTCTCTCTCTCTCCAGCTCCATTCCACTCACCTGCAGCCACTCATCCCCGGGCGCGTACGCCAGGCCCGTGATGAGGTCCGCCTCCTCCCCGGGAGTCAGCAGGTGGCCGTCCACGAGCGCGTGCAGGGCCGACACGGCGGCTGGGTCGGCCGCCAGGGCGGCCTTGAACGCGGCCGCCGCGGACGCCCGGTCGTCCAGGGCGGCGTGGGCGGAGCCGCGCAGCGTCCACGCGTCCGCGACCAGGTCGGGCGGCGCACCGGGCGGGAGCGGGCCGCCGGGAGGCAGCAGCGGTCCCGGCCCGGGGCCGCCAAGGCAGTCCAGCACCCCTTCCCAGTCCCCGGCCCCGGCCGTCGCACGGGCGGCCAGGTGGACGACGGCCGGGTCGGGCGAGGCCGGCCCGCCGGCGGGGGCCAAGGCTGCCAGGGCCCGCCGGGGCGACCCGCCCAGGATGTGGGCGTGGGCGAGGAGGCAGGCGTCGGCGGCGGTGGCGCCTGGGATGGGATGGGAGAGAGGGAGTGGGGGTGAGCACGCGTGACGGGTTCGATGCGCCATCTTGCCAATTTTCAAAAGCCTGCGCGCCGCGCCCAGGACGGCAGGCCCTCCTCGCCTGGTGCCCGCATGCCTCGCTGCCGTGCGGGACCTCTCGTGCGCCCCTGGATCCAGGCGCATGCAGGCGTGAGCTGGGCCCGCGCACAACACGCGTGCACGCTCCGCTCTCAACGGCGGCGCTTCACGCGCTGGTCCCCCTCCCTCCCCTCTCTCTCTCTCTCTCTCTTCTCACCAGGCAGCGCGGCCAGCTGCTCCGCGAAAAAGGTGGCGGCCCCGTACGCGTGGCGCCCCAGGGCGGCGTGCGCGCCGGCCCGGAGGCGGTCGGCGAGGGTGGGTGGGTGGGACATCAGAAAAAGAGAGTGAAGAGCAAGGAGCGAGCGCGCTCGGGTGGCCGTCATCCCGTCTCCCCCTCGGTAGAGAGAGGCCCGCTCTCTCTCCTCTCTCCCTCTCCCTCTCCCTCTCCCCACTCCGTCTTCTTTTCTCACCCCGCAAACACACACAAACACAGCCGCACGCTCCTCACCCTTCGCGTATGGCCCCCCTCTACCTCGCCCGTTCAGGTGTCGTCGCAGGCGACACCTGGCGAGGCCGCTGCGCGCCGCCGCCCTCGTCCGCCCCAGTCGTCCGCGCCGCCGTCGTCGCCGGCCGCATGGCGTCGCCCGCCCCGCCCGGCGTTCCGGGCTCCGTGGCCGCGGCCGCCGACTTGAAGTGAGTGGGCAGGAGTGCGGACCTGTGCGTGCGTGCGTTCTCGGGTCAGTGGGGCCCACCCCCCAGCGCGGGCGGCCCGCCCAAAGAAATTCTTGGCTAGAGGCGCGTCCCGGGCGCCCGAAACAGCGCCAGACCGATCTGGGGCGCCGCCCGGCGGCTAGGGGGCTCCGCATGCTCGCCCGGCGCCCCGGGTTTGTGCAGGCGAGACCAGGGCGGACCGGCTGGCGGAGTAGCATCGCGATGCGAGGAGGGACAGGCGGCCTCCTCTCTTTCTTGCGACCGCACACAGGCCCTGCCGCCCCGCGCACGCCCTCGCGCTCCCGAACTCTCAACCCTCTCCCTCTCCATCCTCCCCTCTCCCTCTCCATTCATAGGTGGGCCGAGCCCGCGGCCTCCACCCCCAAGTCTGGCGCGTCCGCCCTGCACACGCTGGGCATCTATGTCAACTCCAACTTCGATGCGGGCAACGCGGACGTCGTCAGCGTGGGGTCGGCCTTGACGCGCGGTGTGACGCACGAGGTCGACCTGCGCATTGCGCCCGACCCCTTCTGCGAGCGGGACGGCCGCTCCCACTTCCAGTGGTTCTACTTCCGGGTGTCCGGGGCCAAGCACGAAAAGCTGCGCCTGCGCATCCTGAACGCGGGCGAGGCGTCCTTCGGGCCGGCCGGGTTCGGAGGGGGCTACGCAGCGGTCGCGACCTACGACCGCCACTCCTGGTTCCGCGTGGATGGGGACGTCGGGTCCACCACCTTTGACCCGGCCACGGGCGTGCTGACGATCGACCACACGCCCACCCGGGACGCGGTCTACTACGCCTACTGGGCGCCCTTCACACTGGAGCGGCACCAGAAGCTGGTCGCTGAGACGCAGGCCCAGGACGGGGTGGAGCTGGCGATGGTGGGCGAGACGCTGGACGGCCACGACATCGACGTCCTCCGGGTCGGCCCCCTGGAGCCGGGCCGCCCCCGCGTCTGGGTGCTGGCCCGCCAGCACCCGGGCGAGCCGATGGGCGAGTACTTCGCGGAGGGCTTCCTGGCCCGCCTGCTGGACCCGGCGGACGCGGTCGGGCGGGCCGCGCGGCGGGCGGCGACCTTCTTCGTGGTGCCCAACATGAACCCGGACGGCTCCTGGCGGGGCCACCTGCGCACCAACGCGGCGGGGGCCAACCTGAACCGCGAGTGGGCGGACCCCGTGGACAGGGAGGCCGCCCCCGAAGTCTTCCTGGTCAAGCAGGCCATGCGGGAGGCGGGCTGCGACTTTGCGGTCGACGTCCACGGCGATGAGGCCATCCCGGCCGTCTTTGCGGCCGGCTGCGAGGGCGTGCCCTGCTTTGATGCGCGCCTGGACGCGCTCCAGACCTCCTTTTCGGCCGCCCTGAAGCGGGCGTGCCCCGAGTTTTCGACGGAGGTGGGCTACGGGCGGACGGCGCCCGGCAAAGCCAACCTGGCCATCGCGAAAAACGCGATTGCGGAGGAGTTCAAGTGCTTGGCGCTGACGCTGGAGATGCCGTTCAAGGACTGTTCGTACGCGCCCGACCCGGTGACGGGCTGGTGCCCCTCCCGGGCGCTCCACCTGGGGCGCGACTTCCTGGGCGCGGTGCTGGAGGTCCTGCCCGACCTGCGGCGGTGAGAGGATGCGGACTGATGATGGTGTGTGTGGGGGGGTGGGTGGGTG
>Ga0114918_10001508_pt1 | contig 20834 bp, 22 predicted proteins | sample LantaG_FD_87015 | JGI IMG/M metagenome (GOLD analysis project Ga0114918, IMG submission 87015) | Deep subsurface microbial communities from Baltic Sea to uncover new lineages of life (NeLLi) - Landsort_02402 metaG | ecosystem: Environmental > Aquatic > Marine > Oceanic > Sediment | place... | reverse complement strand
GCCTTCGGAGAACGACCCGCCCTGCACGGCAAGCAATATCCCATCATTAGTATCCCGTAACAGCTCGTAAAACCGGTTTTTCTCCGCTTTATTCATTGCTCGCCGCTCTACCATCGCCCGTCTACTCACCGCTTCGGGCAAATACGCGGCGATGTCGTTTAGAAGCGCGTAAGACGGGAAGAATACCGCCATGCCTCCTTTTACGTATTGTGCTACTTCACCAATCTTCTCGGCTACCTTCATATACATCTCTTCGCCTCGTTTTGTATATTTCGTTGTGAGCTCTTTTGTAACCACGATCTGCCGGTTCTCCGCTGGAAACGGCGACCTGTACTCCCGCATAAGTATCTCTTTGCCTCTGATTCGTTCTGGAGTGGCGCCGAGCACATCGGCATACATCTCGGTGGGGCATAACGTGCCGCTCATCATTATGGTTGCATGCACCCGTGCAAATATTGGCGCGCTTATCACCGAAGGGTCAAGCAGTTTGAAGTAAAGCATTGGATTCTCCCGCTGCACGAGCGAAAATATCCTTACACATTTCTCGCTTGTTCTCCACCCGTCTAAGAACTCCGCCACGTTGATGATATTCCGCTGCGCCGTCTCTTTCTCTTTTTTATATCTTGGACTTCCGGTAGTTCCGGACACGCTATAACGGCTCTTTTTCAAGGTTTTGAGTATGCGTTTCTCTTCTGCGGAGAATACATCTTTTGTGCTCCCAGCGGTTTTAGCCTCGCCGGTAGTCTCAAGGCCTTCGGCAATGCTTTGAAGCGTGTTAACGAAATCATCATAACTTATTGCTTCTATTCTCCGCCGCAACACCTTCTCCATCTCTTCGAGCAGAAAATCCCGCTCCACGGCTATCTCAGCCGCTTTGTTTTTACTCGCTTCCAGAGCCAATTTCGTGAAGATCTTTTCCAATTCCATGAGATTGCCGTACATTTCACGATCTATATACCTGATCTCCCGTGCTGCACTGGTTATCGTGCTCATTCGCAAGGTGTTGCTTAGATTGTTTCGTATACGGTCTGGCAGGTTATGGGCTTCGTCAACGATTACAATGAGGTCATCCAAACCCGCTTCTATCTTCTCTAACACCATTTCTGCAATGTCCGGGGAAAAGAGATAGTTATAGTCGCACACGACCACATCAGCACGTTCAGCCACCTCCAAAGCCGCCTTATACGGACATACTCCTCTACCTGCGCACCAGTCGCATAACTCCTCTACGTGCAGTATATCAGCGCTTATCCGCCGCAGTGCTTCTTCATCGTTCTTAAGGAAATACCGGCATCGTTTATTCTTCTGCTCGGACTTGCAAAACTCGTTGAATAACGAATAATATTCCTGATAGATGGAGGTCGCATGTGGGCACATGGATTGCTTCGACGTAACGTCAACCGCCACGAAATTGAGTTTGGCATGCTGCTTTATCAATCTGAGTGTGTCAATAGCTATTTTGTGCTGACTGCGTTTGGAAGTGAGGAAAAAGACAGTCTTTTCGTTCTCCAGTGCGTACTGCAAGGCGGGAACGAGTGCCGCAACGGTTTTCCCTATCCCGGTTGGCGCATGCGCGATAAGGATTTTTTCGGACTCTACCGAATCCCTTACATCTTCCATGAACTCCCGTTGCCCTTCTCTTATAGACAAGAAGGGGAAATATGAGTTGTTTGTTTTAGTCATGTACTGTAAAATTTACTTTTTCACGTGCCCCTATTTTTAGGTTGTTCTCTTTTGTTTTAAATTCCATGCACCGCACAGGTAAATGTAAAGTCACCGATTTTTACAAAAGGGGGAATTACGCGAAATGTTTAACAGGTTATAGTTTAAGAAGTAACCTATAGACATAAGACAAGGGCTACATTCTCTTTCGGGTCGGGAGTTGAAAAGCTTCTGAAGAGGCAGCCTGATTTGTTTGTCACTGACTGGAGATTGCGGGTGCACGCGATAGGAAAAAAATGAGAAGAAAAGAAGCATTGCTTTTGTTGCTGGTGGGCGCCATTTTAGTGAGTGGATGTTTAAGCACGGATAATCCGGTAAAAGTGGTTGAAGACGGCGACTACGTTCAGGTAGACTACGTCGGGAAACTGGAAGACGGTACTGTTTTTGACACATCTGTAAAAGACATTGCGATTGAAGCAGGAATATACAACCAGAAAAGGGATTACCAGCCGCTTGAATTTACGGTTGGTGCCGGTGAGATGATAGGGGGATTTGATAAGGGTGTTGTAGGTATGGCTGTGGGTGAAAATAAGACATTAACCATCCCGCCCGAAGAAGCATACGGCGCCTATCGTGAGGATATGCTAATAACCAGCCCGATTGAAGAATTGACTGCCGCGGGTATTACTCCTGTAGTCGGGCAGAAGATTGTTACTACTCGGGGGCAGGTAGGCACTATAGCAGAGGTCACAGATACAGAGGTTGTGATCGATTTCAATCATGAACTCGCGGGAAAAACATTAATCTTTGATGTGACGCTCGTTTCTATTGACCGGGATGAGACCGAATAACCAAAAACTATGAAATAAGTAGAATAATGGTGCTTGTGCTATTTACGGTAGCACATGTAATGTCTCGAATACCTTCCGCTTGACTGTCTTGTTTTTCAGCTTTTCACCGCGACCTATTTATATAAGATAAAAATATAGAATTTACTAAGTGATAGCGAGGAATAAGCGATTTTTCTTTGTAGTATCACGAAAGAAAAAACGAAATAGGATATAAAGGAGGTTTTGTAAGGTATGGAATATAGTGGAGAAAGAAAGGGATTTCGTGCCCCTATAGAGGTAGGCACGACCTACGACGTAACGATAGAGGATGTAGGTAGAGAAGGCGATGGCATAACACGAGTTGAGGGTTTTGTGGTTTTTGTACCCAACACGAACAAAGGGGATAACGTGAAGGTACGGGTAACAAAAGTCTCGAGGAGAGTTGGATTTGCAGAAGTAGTCGCGGAATGAACGTTCATTACGCTTCTCATTTATAAAACTGCTTACCAAAGCTATAGCGTTCCTAACTATAGCTTTCCTCTTTTTATTTTTTACTACTTTTCATCATGCTGTCCGACGTTATAGTAAATTAAAAAAATAAAGAGTGCGTGTTTCCCCTCCCACGCACTCACATCGTTTGTGCATAATGGTGGCTCTATCTGCGTCTGTTTGCCCTGTCTCTGTTCGTGCTATTCGTCCATAGTTGAAGTTTGGGCTAGCCATCTGAATCCATATCCACGCTTATAATCCTGGCCGTAGGTACCCTTGTGGTCGCAGATACCATCGCCATCTTCATCCACGAATCCCGGACAATTTTGACAGTCAATATTGTACTGTGCATGTAACTCCTGTTTGAACTCTTGCATTTGTTGACGCATTTCTTGTCTTTGCTCTTCAGTCAACTGGTTCATCCAACACTGGCCAAAGGACTGTTCACCTGATGCCGTTTGAGCTGTACCGCTAAAGTTGTTTCGAGCGGATACGACACCGACAGCAGTCGCGACCAGTGCCAGAACTAATATTCCAGCAATCAATTTTGTTTTCATCTTATCATTACACCCCCTAATTTTTTTAACGTGTCTCCACGGTTATATGTAGGAAATAATCCGCCATAAGCTTTTCTTTTCGCCCTAATTACACCCAAATCTCACCCTAATCACACCCAAATTAGTACAGACTGAAAAATAAATGAAGCAAGAGCATAAATACTCAGTCAGGTCTTAGGCTTATATATAGCAAGATTAACAGCGCCACAAATTCAAACAAATCGGGCAATATCATGAACACGCCCAAGTTATAATACATATGACGATGACCCCACATATACGGGACGACCGGATTTGAGGTAAGCGCATGCATAATCAGGAGAATGACAAAGGCGATTAAGCCCAGCGCGAATTTCGATTTTATCTGCTCGTAATTCTTCGCGTAGATGACGAGCAAACATAGCAAGAGGATAACGTTGCCCAACGTTATAATCGCCTTGGCATTGACGAGCCACAGGTCCTGCTGCATAATCATCGGCATTTTTATCTCCTTATAATCTTATACTATGTCTTTTTTCGCTTTAAATTTAGCCCATATTTTATCTAAAAAATCTTCAAAGACTTCATACTCCCCTTCCATACTGGGAGATAAGAAATACACGGTGCCATATCCATCACCTACTGGAGTAAGTAACTTGTTATCCTGGAGGACTTTGAGATGATGCCTCACTGTTTTGTAATCCAATCCCAGTACCTCTGCCAACTGATTGGCGTTGTAAGGGCGTTCCTTTAGCGCCCTTATTATCCGCGCACGATTCAGTCCTCCTTTAGTGCCAACAAGCAGCCACCAAATTACACGTCTCATGAATATTAGCAATCCTTTAAGGCAATGAAACGAATGGAATTCTGTGGTAATAAGTTTTCAACTTCTATCGCTTCTATTGCCTTTACCCCTCTCCCGCATGCAGGTCTATTACTATCCGCATGGTTTTTGGAGACTTAAAATGGCTTTAACCGTTTACGGTAATATTGGTGGAACAACTCCTCAGCCATTTTTAACTGCACAGGATACCGCATTCTAAACTCGAGCATTACCATCTCTCTCTGTGATTTCATTAGTCCGATCCTCAGAAACTCCAGTACTTTTTCTTTAATCGCCTCGCTCTCGCTTTTCCATTTCGGAACCTCGAGGGTCATGCAAAAATCGTGCTCAGTGAATTTACGCCTCAGGATAGGTGCGATAGACCCTATGAGAATCCCGTCTCCCAGATCAACAAAATGAGGCACTCCTATCTTCTTCACGCGCTCAGGATCAGTTAATCGGGAATATGACTGCTTTTCATAAGCGTGCAGCTCGAAATAAAAACTCGGTTTGTATTCCTGGATGAGTTGAAGCAAGCGCATGCCTGCTTCGCTCCGGTAATATTCTTCGGATAAAACACCGATGTATTTGCTGTTTTTGACCAGGCGGGGTACAATTATCGCTTCTCCGGCCGATATATCCGCCTGTGCCAACCGTTCAAGAATCGGTGCGGTGTACAGCCCTTCGTTTCCGTGCAGACCACCGACGAACAGTTTTGTCGGCCCCTTTTCTGGAGCAATAGATCGGTATAACTTCATGCCGTAATCTTCCCGTCCTTCAAAAGACATTTTTAATTTTTTGTAATGCTTTCGCTAAAATAACTCAAGCTGCTTTGTGACTTTATCTATCTCTTCAGCACGTGCGGGCCCTATTCCTAAGGCAGTCACCGTTCCCGGCGGTATTTCGGTCAGCCCCGCGTCTTCTACGATTGCACACGGCAGACCCAGCTTTTCCGCATCGTCTCGTACGTTGTAAAGCTCTTCAAGGCTCGGTACTTTCAGAGCAACCTTCTTCTGCCCCTGCTCTTTCCAGTTCTTTCTATCTCCTACTGGAACGCGATCGTAGCTCAATATAGAGGCATGCGCGACTTGTACTGCTGCTTTACCCTTCGAAAGCTTCAAATCCTCTCTGAGTACTATACACTGTTTATATTCCTTTTGTGCTGCGCTGAGTATCTTTCGCATTTTTCGTCTCTCGTCCTACAAAGGCGTTCCAAACTAATATTTAAAAGAACTAAAAATAAAAGCACATAAAGTAATCTTATCTTAATAGCGGGGAATCAAAGAGCGCATGAAAATGGAAAAGAAATACAAACCGGAGATCGTCGAGAAGAAATGGCTGGAGAACTGGGATGAATCACTCTATTATTTTGATGGATCATCGGATAAGCCGTCTTATATTATTGACACACCACCTCCGTACCCTACAGGTGATTTTCATGTGGGTAATGCCTTGAACTGGTGTTATATTGATTTTATCGCACGTTACAAGCGAATGCGTGGTTATAATGTGATGTTTCCGCAGGGGTGGGACTGCCATGGACTGCCGACCGAAGTGAAAGTCGAGGAGCGGCACGGGATCTCCAAGCGTCAGATCAACAAGCAGGAGTTCCGAGAGCTTTGCAAACAACTTACGCGGGAGAACATAACGCAGATGAAGGGAATGATGCAGAAGCTTGGCATGTCTATAGACTGGAGCAAGGAGTTTGTTACGATGGACGACCGTTACAAACGATATACACAGCTCTCATTCGTAAAGATGTATCGTGATGGGATGATTTATCAAGCTGAGCATCCGGTGAACTGGTGCCCCCGATGCGAGACTGCAATAGCCTTTGCAGAGGTAGAATATGAAGATAGAGCAGCCTCTTTGAATTATATACTCTTTAAGAAGGTAGATGTAGGCACAGAACAAGAAGCAGCGTATGTCGAGATCGCGACGACGAGACCAGAACTGCTTGCGAGTTGCGTTGCTGTGGCTGTGCATCCTGATGACGAGCGTTACGAGGATATTGCGGGAAAAGAGCTGGCAGTACCGATTTTTGAGCATACCGTGAAGGTATATGAAGATGAGAGTGTTGACCCCGCATTTGGAACCGGTGTGGTGATGATCTGTACGTTTGGTGACCGTCAGGACGTGCGCTGGTGGAAGTTGCATAGCCTACCGTTAATAGAGTCAATCGACGAACGAGGCCTTATGACCGAAGCGGCACGGGGCTATGATGGATTAAGCGTAGCAGAATGCAAGAAGCAGATAATTGTAGATTTGGATGCGCAAGAGCTGCTTAAGAAACGTGAACCGCTGCAACAAAACGTAGGCGTCTGTTGGCGATGTAAAACGCCTATCGAGATCCTCTCCACACGACAGTGGTTCGTGCGTGTGATGCATGACGATATAATAAAAGCGTCTGATGAGATAAATTGGTATCCTGAGCATTTTGCTATCAGACTGAGAAATTGGGTCGACTCGATGGAATGGGACTGGTGCATATCGCGCCAGCGGATCTTCAGCGTGCCGATTCCTGTTTGGTACTGTAAGCGATGCGGTACCGTGAATGTAGCCTCTGAAGATGAACTGCCGGTGGATCCATCGCAGACACGCCCAACTGAGGCATGTACTAACTGCGGCGGCAGTGAATTTAAAGGAGAGGACGATGTATTGGACACCTGGATGGACTCCTCACTAAGCGCTCTTTGGGTTGCTGACTGGGATCTTAATGCAGGTACCTCATCAAAAATTGCATTCCACACCGCATTAAGACCGCAAGGGCACGACATTATAAGAACTTGGACGTTTTACACTATCCTTCGCTCACTCGCGCTTACTAACGCAATACCCTGGCACACGATCTTAATAAACGGCATGGTCCTGGGCGAGGATGGGTATAAGATGAGCAAATCGCGGAATAACTTCATCTCGCCGGACGAGGTGATTCAAGTGCATGGTGCGGACGTATTCAGACAGTGGGCGGCAATTGGCGGTGCGGTAGGCTCAGACGTGCAATTCCGATGGAAGGATATAGTAGCCGCGAGTAAATTCATGCAGAAACTGTGGAGTATTCTCCGATTCTCTATGCTTCACCTATCGGATTACCAACCTGAAGAAGGATCGGTAAATCTACGCGTTGTTGATAAATGGCTGCTCACAAAACTGAACAAGCTCATCCTGTCAGTGACGGACGCGATGGAAACCTACAAGTTCGATGAGGCGATGAAGGATATACGAACGTTCGCGTGGAACGTGCTGGCCGATGATTACATCGAACTGGCAAAGTCGAGGTTATATGACCGAGGAGGAGATGAAGAAGGGAAGGAATCTGCCAGATATGCATTGTACGTGACGTTAGAAACACTGGCTAAACTGCTTGCGCCGTTCGCTCCGTTCTTCGCCGAAGAGATGTATTCCTATGTCAAACCGGGTGAGAGTGTACATAAGGCGAACTGGCCCGCGGTAGAGCCTAATTTGATGGATTCAGAAGCGGGCACGAAAGGTGACATAATTGCAGATCTTACACGAAACGTCAGGAGATACAAGTCCGAACAGGGTATCGCGTTAAACACACCACTGGGTACGCTGGAGATCTACACGGCGGAGTTAAATCAGCGAGATACCGAGGATATAGAGAATGCAACGGTAACGAAGGTGAAACTCTGGAGTGACGCAAATAAAATTGAAGATGATGAGACTATTTTTAACGTTAGTAGTGGCACGAAAATGAGGATAAATAAGGGGTAAAGGGTAGTAGAGTATAAGATAAGAGGGAAGAAGAGATGGTAAAAGGAAGACCTGCGAAGAAAGCGAAGAAAGCGGAAAAGAAAAGCGGTGGAGGCGGTAAAGGTGAAGAGCGTGGGCTTATGTCCTCTGCCGGATTGATGCGGTATTACGATGTTGAGGAATCCGCGGTGAAGATGTCGCCGAAGATGATACTACTCATAGGCGTGTTTATTGGCGTTTTGATCATCGGGCTGGAGATATATTTCGGTGTCTGGCCACCACCTTGAGTGAGGTAAGCAGACAATGCAGCGATATAGTGCGGGCATGATAGATATAAGCGAAAAGGGCGATGTCGAGCGCGTAGCTACAGCTTCTGGTAGGATAAAACTGAAACGTAGCACGATAGAGAAGATAACAAGTGGGACAACCAGGAAAGGGAATGTGCTTGAGTGCGCGGAAATGGCAGCGATATTAGCGGTGAAGAAGACACCGGATATGATTCCGCTCTGCCATCAAATAAATATCGCAAGCGTAAAGGTTGAATTCGTATTAGGAGAGGAGATTATAAAAGCCTCCGTATTTGTGAAATCAGTTGGAAAAACAGGGGTGGAGATGGATGCACTCCATGGTTTATCAGTGGCGTTGCTTACGATTTGGGACATGGTGAAAGCGGAGGAGAAGGACGAAACGGGAAATTATCCGCATACAAAGATAGAGGAGATACAGGTGGATAAGAAGGAGAAACGCCCGATAAATAAGTAAATAAATAGATAAATAATGTTAGAACTCATTTCAGTGATGATTTATTTAGATTTGTCAGTAAATATCTGCACATAGGAGGAGCGAGCCCTGCGATGCCTGAATATCTTGCTGCCAACGCTAGATAGATATTCACCAATCGCTCGCTTTTAGCAGTTTTGCATTTCACCGAAAATATTCCGAAAGTTTTATATATACCCTTTACGGTAGAGAAAAGAAGGAGATAAAAGATGGATGTTACAAAAAAAGTGACAGGGATGTTTATTGCGGCGATATTTGTGATTTCCTTTTTAATAGTGATGCCTGTGAGTGCACACTATCCCGGCGCTGAAATCAACTGCCCAGAGACGACAATAGCACCTACAATAGACGGTGTATTTTCGGCAGGTGAATGGGATGATGCAAGTGTGACTCCAGTTGAGTTCCTATTCCTAACAGATGAGAATCTGACTGGGATTTTTTATACGAAGTACGACCCCGGCAGTCTTTACGTGGCACTCGTGATAAACGACCCAGACGATGCAGAAACAGATGACGAGTTCTGGCTGGAATTCGATGAAGGTCACACGGGCACCCTGAGCGATGGGGATTCAGGAGTTGCGGTTTTTGGAAATGGTACATGTTGGTGGGACTTCTGGTACAATGAATCCTACGATTGGGATGATGACACGTTTGATGACTGTGACTTTTTGCACGCTGCCAGCATCGCTGGAAATACTCATGTCTGGGAACTCGCCATACCATTTGACGTAGTAGACATGGAGGACTTGGACATTACACCAACTCCAGGAATGACAATTGGAATAAATCTGCAGTATTACGATAATACTACTGGAGGGGATGGAGAGTATAATGGTGAGGCCGATGGCTACGACGACTGGCCGGATGAAGGTGTTGAAGATGACAGCCCTTATATGAATCCGTCGCTTTGGGCTGATTTGACTTTCGGTGCAGCAGCAGCCCCAACACTAACACCAATCGGACTAATCGCACTGGTCGGCTTGCTTTCCGCAGTCGCTGTGATAAGCATAAGAAAGAAGAGGGAGTGATTATCACTCCTCGCACCTTTATTTTTTAACGTAACGGACGTGAGTAAATAGCTAAAGCATTTTTTTCTTAAAATCACGGTTTTTTAGTATAAACTCCACCACTTTCTCCGCACACGCTTTGACACTCATGGTTTCGCTATTCACCACAACCTCTGGCTTCGTAGGTTCCTCGTAAGGCACGTTCACACCCGGCACCGTGGCGCCTTTCTCCATTGCCTTATTATAAATACCAGAAGGCGCATATTTCGCTTTCCTCCGCCCTTCTCTTCCCCTGCATGTGTCTAAAGAGCACTTCACGTACACTTCAGTGAAATTTGGTATGGTCTCACGTGCACGTTCCCGGTATTTCCTTCTGTTTGCAGTTGCATCTATGATAACGGGCGTACCACTCTCCACCAGAAGCTTCGCCATATACACCAGTGATGCATAAACAATCTCTCGTTCCTCGTCTGAATAGGTCGGCCGTGGCGCAATAAACCGTCGTATCTCGTCCAGTTCAAGCACCTTCACGCTACCACTGACGATGCCTCGTTCTTCCAGAATTCTCCTTACCTTCTGTGCTATTACGGTCTTGCCACTTCCCGGTAAGCCTGTTATCCATACTGCCCAGGTCATTTTTTAGGGATAAATTGTTTTGCACATTTAAGAACCCCAAATCTCAATATATACCAATACTACCAATTAAATCCAAAATCCCAATACTACTAATTTTACACTTTTTAAACCACAAGAACACACAGATTTTCACACAACTTTTTCACCTTCGGTAAAACCCTTGACTAAAAACATTCTCTTTGTTTCTCTTTCCACACAAACTTGATCATGTATCATGTATCCTGCATCTTGTATCGTCATTTAATTGATTTGTTAATCTTGTGGAATCTCGTGGTTTCTTTTTTGGGATTTGGTAGTATTTACTCATTGGGATTTTCGTGCCAACGTGCCAAGTTATTTAGGCGGCCAATTATCATCCATCCAGCCAGGAATCCTGCCACTGTCTCGCGGGCCGACCAGCACGGTCCAGCCAGTAACATCTTCAGTCTCACCCGAGAGTCGCGCTGCAAGACCAGGAATTACCAGCGTCTTATGTTTCACTCTCTTTTCCGCTCCATACGATTCCAGCGTCTCTTTTATTCTCTCTGCAGTGAGTTGCTCGCCTGCAACTGCTGCTTCTACACCCATCCCCTCACTGTCCACCACTATCAAATAGGAATCAATTTTGTTAGAGCTGAGGTCGCTCTCCACCGTATAATAGGTTAACGCGAAATTAGTAGTTAGGAAAAGAGGTGAGTGCTCCGTTGGCGTCCCTACCTCCCTCAATCCGGGCTCTACGCTTACCGGACGCCTCGGGTCCGTGTATACATTTTCGACAAGCGTACGCTCAGCTATCAACGAATGCGGCTCTATAGAGTGTAAAATCATTATATCTGCGTATTTTATGATACCTATGGCTGCGAGAACCGCCTCCCAGTACGAAGCATCCAACGCATCGCCATGAATCATCCATGCGGTCATGGGCACGGACATCAAGGGATAGGCAACTTCTTTATCCCCTTCTTCTATTCCCACACGCCTTATCCGTACAAACCTGGAAAAGGTATCCGCCAGCCCCTCCCCCGTTGGATAGACTCCCGGGTCCAATACGATATCCTCTACGCCTGCGGAAGAGAACGTCAACGCAAGGCTGTTGAGCATATCGAGGTCTGGCGAGAACAACGTAACAGGAACGTTATAGCTTTTAACAAGTTCCAGAACATCTTTCCAATTGGTTTTGTCCGCGGCGTATAGCAGTGGATTCTTGCCTGCAACCACCTTTAAACCTTCTTCCAGCACCTTTGCATCGAATGAACAAAGCACCAGCGGTAAATCGGTTTCTTCTGCCACAGCATTCACACATGCTGCAAACGTTTGTGCATCGCCTGATACGGAACGAACCGCAATCGCATCCAAGGTCAGAAACTCGCCAACGTAAAATTTCCGCCAATTCGCTATCCTACTTACCCGCTCTCTCAGTTCGCCCTCTTTCATAGTATCCCATACGTCATAAGCAAGTGCTGTTCGGTTGTAAAACGTTAGTTCGTGGCGGTACATGACATCTTCTCCACCTATTTTCGCCGCTCGTGCACCCACCCCGATCTCTATTTCACGTATTTCTGGCGCTAACAATTCCGCTAACTGCTTCCCTTTATCTGCGTATTTTTCATCTTCAAATAGTGGTGTGCACTCCTCTAATCTCGTACTCCGCTCTTTCAGATGCGATGCGAAAGCCAGGCACGTCTTCTCGCCACACTCACCACAATTCGTACCTGGAAGATACTTCCAGATCTCCATTGGGCTGCTCAGTTTCATTTTTTTGACGCTCCCACCTCCGCATCCCACGTGACCCAGTCTTCTATCGCTACTCTTTTAGCTTTATCCTCTTTTACTTTCGCCCCGAACAACGTCTGTGTTACCTTCTTGACCGTACTCGCAGCATTTGGATGCATCATCATAAACATATCACCGCCTGCGAGTCCTAACGTCAAGCCCGTTATGATCTCATACATCTGGCCTCTATACGCCGCAGGACCCCAATCTGAATCTTCTTTACTGGGCGAATCCTTCATCCACGCTTCCCTCGCCCCCCACGCATTGGTGATACCACAAGAGATAGGGAACGCCAAATCGGTATCGCCCTTTAATGCTGATATTCTCATCCGTTCTATATTCGTGAATGCGTAATCCAGACCATAACCAAGTGCTGCTGTTGTGGGGTCTATTACTATATCTTCCCTCGGCACACCCAGTTTGAACAAATACCGGTTCAAAGTCTTCTGTGCGTTTATGTCAAGCTGCGTCCACGAAAGGATAACATGCCCGTGTTTCAGTGCTGCTTTTGCTATTCGCTCGTAATCCATGTTCAGGTTTGCCGATGCAATTAAACATCGCTCACCCTCTGCCGCCTCTGCTGCCGCCTCCAGCACCTCAGGATCTTTATCCGGGTTGCCGGACCCACCAATGACGATAGGAACCTTTACCGCTTGCAGCACTTCCTCTACGGTCTTTGCCGCTGCCCGTGCTGGCGTATCCTTTATCGTCGGGTCCGTACTTATAAGATGAATGGTGACCATATCAGCACCAAATTCGCGGACGTTCTTCTTCGCCCATTCCCCGGGATCTTCCATCACATCTTCATAATATTCTCTCACCGCTCTCGCTAAGGGAATGGGCATATCAAAGCAATCCACGGAAATTACCGGTGGATGCGGCATTTTAGCGTCGAAATTGTAGAATGGCAAGGATTTTTCGCCACCTATAGTTACCGTCCGCTCCCGTGTACCGCCATCCGCCGACGTCGCACCGATGGTAACTTCTTCGATCTTTCCCGCCCATTCGGCTTTTGCAACCTTAAATGTCGCAGGTAGCAACGCCTCTATCCTTTTCGCCTCAAGAGTCCCGGGCATCTCTCGAGCGCCCATCAAGGACTGCAGTGCTTGAGCGAGCGCAGGAGGGAGTGCCAAACCTGCTGATGACCCCAATTCTAATTCGACTTCGCCCTTTATCGTTACATCCTCCAACTCTACCACATCATACTGCTCCAATATCCTTGCTAAATCCGCTAAGGTTAGCTTCTTCTCCATCCTTCGTGTTTTTATTATGTTCTTTATAGCTTTATCTCTTAGCCGTGTTGGCCGGCTTTATAACTGTCCCTAATCCCCTCTGCCCAGCCAATGCCTTCGTTATATTACCTGACGCTCCACTCAGAATTTCACATTCAATACCCCTCCTCGCAATCTCAATCAGCTCCTTAACTTTGGTTACCATCCCACCGGTAACGTCAACGGAATATGATTCTCCCAGGTAAGATTCAATACTGGTGAACTTTTCCGCCTCGATTGTAGGAATGAATTGCGCGTTCTCATCCTTTTGCGGATCAGAAGTATACACGCCGCCCACTAATCCAACAATCAGAACTCGTGAAGGCTGTAGAGCGCTACTTAAGTAAGAAAAAATTTGTTCCGTAGATACGATTGTGCAACCCTTTACCGTATCAAATACGCAGTCGCCAAAAACAACAGGAATGAGCCCATGCTCAAGAGAGGCTTCTATTGGTGTGGTAAAAAAATCAGTTATCCTGCCATCCGTAGCTATACAGCATGCTGAAGGTTGAATCGAGACCGCGTTAATCGCGTAATCAGCCATCAAATCTACGAGAATTCTATTTAAGGTTGATGCGGCATTTTGGCACAATGCAAACCCGCGTACGCTCGTATCCTGGATAAACCCCTCTGCTGTTTTGAAGGCTTGCGCAACGGGATGCGGAAAAGACCCACCACCATGTCCAATTAATAACTGCAAATGGTGATCGTTATCAATCGCTTCTTTTAGCTCTTTTACAATTCGCGTTAATACTTGGTAGTTTATCGTATAAGGCGCATTCTTTTCAGTAATAAGCGAGCCTCCTAACTTGACAAATACCAAATATTTATCTATGTCAGTCATCTTTTTCTGCACCTCCGGGCTTTTTCCAGCGCTCGATCAAGGTATGCGGTATATTAAATTGATCAAGGATTTTTGCGATTATAAAATCCACTAAATCGAGTATAGATGTGGGCTTATGATAAAACGTGGTCATTGGCGGTATGATCGTTACACCGAGTCGCTTGAGCCGCAGCAAATTTTCAAGATGCGTCTCATGTAACGGTGTCTCTCTGGGAACGACGATGATTTTCCTATTTTCTTTCAACATCACGTCAAAACAGCGTAAAAGCAGATTGTCTGAGATGCCATGCGCCATCTTTGCAACTGCATCCATAGTACAGGGAAGTATCACCATGCCGTCTCTTAACTGTGATCCACTGGCAACGTCCGCAGCTATGTCAGAGATGTTCCAACGGGCGGTTGCGAGATTTTCTAGGTCGGCGCTCGTAAGCCCAAGTTCACTTTTTATTATGTATTCCGCAGGTGATGTAACGATCAAATCAACCTCTACGTTTCTTTCTTTAAGTACCTCTAACAGTCTTTTTGCATAAATGGCGCCACTTGCCCCCGTTACCCCTACGACTAATCTCATTCCTACTTCTCTCTGCACTACTATAATAATTCTAATCTAAGAAGTTTCTTCGTGGTCTAATAGATATGTCACTATTTTTAAATACCGCGCCCCACACAATTCACCGTTAAGTTAATACTCTCTATTCCCGATAAAATCAGCAATATTTATAAGAGAATCTTTTGCTTCTGTTCTGAAATCAGAGGGTTTTATAGCCTGAACTGCTTTATCAGTCATCTCTCCAACTAATTTCTTTGAATAATCAAGTGAACCCGTCTTTCGCACAATATCTCTAACAGCATCAATCTCCTCCACGGTAACACGCTCGTTGCCCAACGCTTTTGCGATAAATTCTTTTTCGTCTTCCGTGCATCTTTCCAGAGCATGTAAGATCAATAATGTCTTTTTGCCTTCTCGAATATCTGAACCAACGGGTTTGCCCATCTTTTCTTCCGAACCAAATAAGCCCAATATATCGTCCTGGATCTGGAATGCTAAACCTAAAGGGATACCATAGTCACTCAGAATCTGCAAATCTGCTTCTTTCGCCCCAGCTAAGAGAGCACCAATGTGAAGCGGCCCTTCTATGGTATAACTTGCAGTCTTAAGTTTATGGATCATCAGGATTTCATCCTCGGTAAAACTTCCTTTCCGCTCAGCGGTGATGTCTAAAATTTGACCGTAGCCCACATTCTTGACAATTTCCGCGTACTTAGCTAATGCTTTTTTGACATATTCGCTTTTAAACGACGATTTCGCTAATACCTCTTCGCCATACGCCTCTAACAAATCACCCGCCACGATCGCGATATTTTCGCCAAATCTGTGGGACTTATTCTTTCCAAATTGGCGTTCACACATCGCTTTGCAAACGATATGAAAAGTCTGTTTGCCTCTCCGAAGTTCGTCTTCATCCATAATATCGTCATGAACTAAAAGAGAGCTCTGCATCAGTTCAAGAGAGATGGCCGCTTCTATAATCGCTTCACTATTAGTATCACTCAAACACTTATAACCGTAAATGCAGAAGATAGGTCTGAGCCTTTTCCCACCTCGTAAGGTGTACTCTTTCGCATTGGCTACAACTTCCCGAGTGTAATTAGAGATACGAGAGGCTTCCTCTATCTTCTTATCAAAGTAAAATGCTAAACGCTCGTTTATCTGCTTCTGGTACTGAGCCAGAAGCCTACTTACATCTGTCGCTGTCATTCCCACCCCTTATCTCATTGTTATGTTTAATCAGACCCCACCTTACAAAAGATGCTTACTTATCCTCGCTACTTCTCTCCTTTTCTCTTCACTATTATTTTCCCTATGCGAATGTCTGCGTCCTTCAGTATCAGCTTTACAGGAGCATCTACTCCAGAAGCCATCATCTGCGTAATAGGAACGCGAGTTAAGGGTTCCGCTTCACCAAGTGCAGCATCTCCCATCTCAGCGGGAGAAACTACCTCTGCCGCTTCTACCGCCGCTTCTGCCCATCCTCCCGTTATTTTTGCACCGTCAACATCACGGGTAACACCGTTCACAACAGGATGGTCAACTTTCTTTAAGAACTCGCGCAGCTCTTCTATATTCTTCACGTCCTTCTCTGTGGCTATCTTACCGCGCATCTCCTCAGGAATGGCAGCTCCTACCCGCTCTTTTAAATCAGAAGCCATCCAGACCACACGACGCCAGCCACCATCGTATTGTATAAACTTGGGACTGTAGAAGTATTGGACTCCTATTCCAAGGAATCCTTCTACCTGCTTTCCTCCACCTACCGAACTCGCAATACTTGAGAACGGCAGGCCGATAGGAGTATCAGAAACTTTCGAGCCACGATGCACCCATCCGATTCCGTCAACTTCCGGTATATAAAATCCCGCAACCTCAAAACAGCCACAACTTGTATGCGGCCGCTCAAGGAACGAATGCAGTTTTATAGAATCGTACTCGCCGCCTGAGAGCCGTACTGCAGCATCATCTACTCCGGTATATTCCCCGCCTATCGGGTCTATGCACTCTCCTTTTGGAATGGGTGCATTAGGCCCCTCAGGGTCAATCCGGGCTGCGGCTCTCGAATCAAACCAGTTCATTGCACCGCAAAGGGCAGTTCTATCAGGAGTGACTACACAAACATTCGTCGGTGCAAAGGACTGACAAAGTGTGCACTGATAAAATTCGTCCACGTCTTCATCATGAAGTCCCCGCACTTTCACATCCCTCGCTTCATATATCTTCTTCGCTTCTTCTAACCTGCGTACCACCTCGTCCTCATCTGTTACGTATGTCACCTCCATCTTCTCGATAAACGGCAGTTCTGCCTTGAAAAGCATTATCGTTGCTTTTCCTATCTGTTTCAATGATTTCAGTCCCTTCTTTACCGTCTCCTTGCTTATCCTTACCCAAATTTCGGATCTTTGGTTGAGGTGCATATAGCCCTGTATATAACCCTGATACTCATGATTCCTCCGCTCAATAACCGCCTCAAGGTCTTCCTCTATCTGTTCGCCATATACCTTGTATATCATAGCATACGCATATGCACTACCCTCCAGCATCTCCCCCAGGTCTGGCCCTATGAGGCTAAACGCCCCATCATTTATCTTATCGGGATCGGGTTCAAAGAGAACAAGCTCGAAGCCGGGTTTATTTTGTCCACCTAACTCCACGTACAAATCCGTCTTTCTTATCCTTTCACCCTCATACATAGGACTTATATCAAAAGGATACTTCTCATCCGCTTCTGGGTCGCCCATTTTTTTCTTTTATTTGCTTTACTTCAGATATTCTAAAGCATGTTCTTTTAAAAAAAAGTTTTTAAAAAATGTTTGATCAAACCAAACTTTTCTAAAGTTTGTTGCGCAAGTCCATTTCGGTAAACCCTTTCTCTTTAGTTTATTAGAGTAGGGGGGTTTTCGTAGAGAAGAGCAAGTGTAACAGGAGAGCTTTCTGTGCATGAAGCCGATTCTCAGCTTGCTCGAATATCACTGAGTTAACGGAGTTCATTACTGCCTCGGTCATTTCTTCACTGATATGCACCGGCATGCAGTGCATTATTATTGCGTCTTTCTTCGCACGTTTCACTAAATCTTCGTTGAGCTGATAAATTTGTAAATCCTTCATTCGTTGCTCACGTTCTGCCTCGTCACCCATTGACACCCATACGTCTGTGTATAGCACGTCGGCGTCAATAGCCGCTTCTTCTGCATTTGCCGTGATGAGCACTTCACCGCCCATTTTCTTCGCTCGTTCTACTATCCCTCCGTCAGGCTCGTAGCCCTTTGGACAGGCCACACGCAGATTCATGCTGGTAAGTGCAGCCCCGCCGATGAGCGAGTTGCACACGTTATTCCCGTCACCGAACCACGCGACGTTAACACCCGCAAGTTGTTGCTTGTACTCCAGTATCGCCATCAGATCTGCCAGCGTCTGACAGGGATGCTCTAAATCAGTTAACCCATTTATCACTGGAATCGAAGCATAGTGTGCAAACTCCTCCACCGTAGCATGCCGGTATGCTCGTATCATCACTGCATCAACGTAAGAGGAAAGCACCTTTGCCGTCTCTTGTACTCGTTCGCCTCTTCCCAACTGGAGCTCGTTCCAATTTAGACTGAGCACGTTCCCGCCTAACTCCCGCATCGCAACCTCAAAGGAGACACGAGTGCGTGTGGACGGTTTCTCGAAGATCAGTGCTAAGGTTTTACCTTCAAGGTCAGTTCTCACTTTTAAGCCTTCTCTTCGCTCTCGTTTCAGCTCTGCCGCTCTTTCAAGGATCGCTTTTAGCTCTGCATGCGAGAGGTCAAAGATTGAGTTGAGATCCATAATAAGGAATAAAGAGGAAAAGGTATAAATAAAAAGGTGGTTTTCTATGAAATGACCGGGGAGAGAAATTTTCGTAATTGATTTCGATTGTAAAATTACTATAAAGGGAAAAAATTTCCAAAAGGGGTATATATAAACTAAATATACTCTAAGGGTAAAGGGAACTTAAATTGAGTCTACATATAAAGTTATATGAAAAGAAATATTAAGATGAAAAAAAAGGAGGCTACAGAATGATTAGGAAAATTTTAAAAAATAAGCCACTCGTGGAGGCAATCTTTGAATTACGATGGAAACTACAGGAACCTTCACCGGGAATGAGAGTAGATCCTCACTATAAAATATTGATTGGTAGGACATATGATAGGGTTAAGGACAAATATCCCTTCCATGAACAACTACCTACCGCAACTATGCCGGATGAAATAGCGGGATATGTCGTCCAACATCGATTTAGGAAAGCCGAAGATGAATGGCCCCTCATTCAAATTGGACCCGGAGTCATCACCTTAAATGATACTGAAGGATACGTATGGGAAACTTTTAGGGAAAGGATATCTCAGGTTCTAGATACTCTTTTTGACGCGTACCCTGAGGCAGAAAAGAATTTGAATATTCACGGATTATTACTAAGGTACATTGATGTTATTGATTTCGATTATGAAAACGATGACATATTCACCTTTTTGAAAGACAAAATGAAGATGAATATAGAACTCCATGAGCAACTATTTGAAGGTACAGGGGTTAGTAAAATGCCTAGCGGCTTTGATTTGAGGTTTTCCTTCCCTTCTACTAATCCTGAAGGGGCAATACACCTACGCTTCGCCCGGGGGAAAAGAAAAGATGAAAACGCCTTAATATGGGAAACACAGGTTCAGTCGATTGGAAATGCCGCACCCACGAGTAAGGATGAGATTTATACCTGGATCGATAGCGCTCATGAATTAACAGATGATTGGTTTTTTAAAATAATAGAGGGGGAATTAGAAGGGAGGTTTGAGTAATGACGTATCCAAGAATATCTCAAGAAGCTACTTATGATAAATATCCAACACAATATGTCACTCATCGTGAGTATCCAACACCAGATCCATTATCTGGGAGTTCAACAGAACAAATAGAGATAAACGAAGTTCTGGATAGATTATTCTTTTTTCTGAATAGACAAAAACAAAGAAGAGATATCTCCCCTCAAAATTTAATATCCTTACTTGAAGTTGATTTATCTACGCTCTGGCCACGGTTTGGGATAAAAAGTGAAACATCTTTAATTGCGGAAGTGCTAGAAAAAGCAGTACCTGCTTTGGAACCAACGATGGAGTTGGCACTCGTAAGTGAAACGTCTCTCAAAAAGGATTGGCTAAAACCAGAGGAAGATGAAGCATGGAAAGATTTATAAAAGGGGATGTTGTAGTCGTCCCCTTTCCCTTTTCTGATCTAACCCAAACTAAAAGAAGACCGACCTTGGTAATTGCAGAGTTGGAAGGCGATGATTTGATTCTTTGCCAGATAACGAGCCAGTCGATTAGCGACAGATACGCAATTTCAATTGATGAAAGTGATTTTGAAACTGGGGCACTCCAGCAAAGGAGCAATGTAAGACCAAACCGCTTATTTACCGCAGACCGTCACATTATCCGGTATCGAGTTGGTTCTCTTAAACTCGATAAGATTGGTCAAATAATTGAGAAGATCGTGGATATTCTTCGGCAATGAATCTGAACTTTTGACGACAATATGTATCTGATTCGTTACGCTTTTATTAGCGGAGTGGTCAAAGAACGAAAAAAAATCACACCGAGTAAAAAGAGCGAAATGTATAAATTAGAAGAAGACTATCTTTAAAAGCAGGGAGGAAAAGAAATTGCCTTAGGTAATTTTGACGAGTAGTTATAGGGAAATGATATAAGGTGTTCGTCCATGAAGATGGATACGCATTGCAGATATGTAGGAAATGTTATAATATGGATGATATAATGAATGAGATAAAAACAGGAGGTGAAAAATGTTCCCAACCAGTCAAAACCAGATGCTCTTGGAGAAGAAATTTGGAGATGTAAAAGAGATCGAAAACCCACAAACAAGAGGCTATAAGTTTGAAGAATTAATACTTGATCTATTTCG